>ENA-ORUW01000012-ORUW01000012.1-human-gut-metagenome-genome-assembly--contig:-NODE-12-length-295130-cov-107.257962_pt1 | contig 295130 bp, 217 predicted proteins | sample MGYA00242088_ERZ509227 | MGnify/ENA primary metagenome ERZ509227 (study PRJEB26280, sample SAMEA2338816) | human gut metagenome | biome: human gut; feature: human-associated habitat; material... | reverse complement strand
CCAGAAAATAATAGCAATTTTTTTCATTTAACTATTGACATTTATTAGCTGGACTCTATAATGGGAAATCTCTCGGTAAGGTCCTTGTTCCCATGCCAGTAAGCATTTTGAAAGAGACTTTCAGTGGGAGCAGACGGCTGAGGACACAGAGAGCGCATTGCCAGCATTTTAATATCATTCTGAAAAGAGGAGGAAGAAAAGTTTACAAAGCTGTCAAGGTAAATGGTTCTGGTGGCAGCGTTGTCACTGATCTTTTTTTTCACGGTGGTCAACACAAGGTCTGTCCGGGAAAAATCAAAGGTACTTTTGGAATTTACAGGAAGCAGGTCCGTAACTTCTAGATAACTGCCGAACATTGCCAGGACTTTACGCTTTATAGCCCATGTTGTAGTCATGTTCATATGACAGCAGATCACAGTGTTGATTTTCTTTTCCGGGTGAACCGTGAAATGGTATTCTAATGCTCCCGAAAGACAAAAGGCCAGATTGATCAGCTCTATCTCCGTCAGACGGCGTCCCATACACTCAAAAGCAATATCCTGAAACAGATAGGCAAACTCAAATTCCGGAAGCAGGTTCTTCTTGGTGGTATTTGCATTTCCCTGTGAATAAAAAATACAGTGATTACCTTGCAGAGTGCGCAGATAAAGCAGCAAGGTAATATAAAATTCCCTGTCATCTGAAAAGTCAATTGTAAAAACTCTTTTAATTCTAGCAAGAAAGCGGTCTGCCATTTCAATGGTAATAGGTCCGATATAAAATTCTGCATTTCCCTCTGAAATCAAAGATTCATCTAACAGGATCGCCTGTGAAATAAAATGATATATAAAATCTCTCTCTGCAGTGGGAAAGCTGCAGTGCATCTTCTTTTCCAAATCCGTAAACAAATCCCTGGTAACCAGATAGGCTGCTGTGTTTGTCATGGGAACAGGAGCAGTTTCAGGAAGACGGTATCCTGACATGATCCTGTGGTACATAATAGCCAGAGAAAGTTCAAGTGCAACCAGACTGGGGTCTTCCATCCGGATGTGATAGCGGTGGAGATGAAAAGGAACGATATCCAGCAAAAAGTCCATGATCTGTTCATCGAGAAAATGATAACCATAATAGGCATTTCCCTTTGCGTTGTAATCCCAGTCTTCATGAAACAGATTTAAGAGTACCGCACGTATTTTATACTCGTTTTTTTCGTAGGAAATGGTGTTTTTATGCTGGATCAGTTCAATATGAGGTTCTGCCAATGTATATTTCCGTTTTAATGCATGGAGATCGTACATTAATGTGGTGTGGCTGACAAACATCTCATCTTCCAGATCAAACAGGTTCAGCGGTTCTCCGGACAGGCAGAGCTGAAATGCCAGGTAACGCATGCGGTCTTCTTTGGTAAAAAAAACAGTGTCGTTTCCATTCAATTCTTTTAACTTATCCGGAGCCTCTGTATATAAAAGATATCCCTTGCTCTGTTCAGAAAGAATATGTGTGTTATAAGCAGTCAGAAAATGATTCAGCTCCTGAATATCGTTACGGATGGTCCGGGAAGAGACATCCAGGTCCTCGGCAATCTTCTTTCCTGTAATATAGGAATTTTGATTTTGAAGTATGTGCAGAATCTTTCTCTGACGGAGGGAGAGAGTCAAAGTATCCATGCAGGAAAGCTCCTTTCTTTTTATGATTTGTCTATCTGTTTTTCCTTATGAGAATTATATCAAATCGAGGCACCAATGGCTAGAGCGTGTTTGGCCAAAAGTGAAGCTGGAGGCCGGGTTTGTTTTCCTCTTAATAGCGGAAAAACATGATTTGAGAAGAAAACCGGGACACGATAATATGAACCTGTAAGATAAAGACAAATCGAATAACGGGAGGAGAAGTATGAGTTTTGATTTCTTTGTAAAGAGCAATATTAAATTTGGAAGAGGCGCAGCAGAAAAACTTCCTGAACTGATAAACGCATATGGCCTGAAGCATGTAATGGTAGTGTATGACAGCGGGGTCAAAGCAGCGGGCATTGCAGATAAAGTTTTGGAACAGATACATAAGACAGGGGCAGCGGTTACGGTGTTCGATGACGTGATTCCCAACCCCACAAATGAAATTGTAGAAAAGGCATCCGGCATTGCCAAGAATGCACAGGTGGACGGATTTGTGGCAGTTGGCGGAGGAAGCAGTATTGATACCGCTAAAGCCATCAATGTGTTAATGACAAATCCCGGAAAGATCAGCGATTATGCGGGGATGAATATGGTGAAACATCCATGTCTGCCGCTGATCGCAATTCCCACAACCGCAGGGACTTCCAGTGAGATCACAAACGTCAGCGCATTGATCGATACGGAAAAAGTGATCAAGTACGTTGTGATAGACAACAAGATTACAGCGTCTGATGTGATCGCTGACCCGGAATTTACCAGAACGGTTCCGGCAGGTGTAACTGCGGCCACGGGAATGGATGCCATTACCCATGCGGCAGAGAGTTACCTGTCCAATATGGCAACACCCCTTACAAAATATCAAGCTCTGGAAGGGCTTCGCATCCTGTATCAAAATATAACAAGAGCGGTTGAAAATGGTGAGGATATGGAGGCCAGAGAACAGATGATGCTGGGATGTATTATCACCGGATTTAGTTTCTCCAATGCAAACCTGGGCTTAGTCCATGGAATTGCCCATACCTTAAGCGCACACTTTGGACTGGCTCACGGCATGGCAAACGCAGTTGTTCTTCCCTATGTGATGGAATATAACGCAGAGAGCTGTCCAAAACAGATGGCGGAGCTTGCAAAGGCAATAGACCTTCCGGTAAGCGGAAATCCCGAGAAAGATTCTCATCTGTTTGCGGAGGAATTGAAAAAGCTGACAGTCAGGCTGAAGATCAGGACGTTATCTGAGCAGGGAATACAGAAAAAAGACTTTGATAGGCTTGCCGAAGATGTTCTGAGAGAGCCTGTACTTGGTTTTAACCCTCGCCAGGACATCACAAAAGAAGACATATTGGCAATCCTTGAAAAGGCATATTAAGAAGAGAAAAATTCATGAATAAGAGAAAAAAATGGAAAATTATCGTCGCGGTTGTATGTATTTCCTTTATCCAGGGGCTGCAGTTTAGTGTATCGCCAATCCTGGGTCAGATATCTGAACATTATCAGGGAGTTCCTGTGAGCCTGGTGCAGATGCTGGTCACGGCGCCTTCGCTGATATCCATTGGAGTGGCATTGGCTTCTGGCTGGCTGGCGGTGAAGGTCAGCAAAAAAAAGCTTCTGCTCTTGGCAAGCCTTGTGGCAGGAGTCAGCGGGATCGTCCCTTTTTGGGCTGATTACTTTCCTCTCCTTTTTGGAGCGAGAATGGTTTACGGAATCTCATTGGGATTGTCCACAACGCTGAACACAGCGGTGGTTGCGGATTTCTTTGAAGGAGATGAGAGGGTTTCTGTTATGGGAATCCAGGCGGCCAGCATAGGAGCCGGGATGGTGCTTATCACTACGGCAGCAGGGTGGCTGGGAATGTCCGCGTTTAAAAATTCTTATTGGATCAACATAATAGGATTTCTGTCTTTGATATTGATCGCGGTCTGTCTTCCGGATGCACCGGAAGCAAAAGCGAAAGAAAAGGAAAAGATACGCCTGAATGGAGAAGTCTTTACTGCGTCCCTGTTTGCTTTTCTGGAATTTTTATTTCTCATTGCCTTTACAACCAATATTTCCATGCATATCGGCGGGGCATTAAAAGGAAATACGGCAGTGTCAGGGATGCTGACCGGGGTTTTTTCCGGGATACAGATTGCCGCAGGTCTTATGCTTGGAAGAATCACAAAGATTACAAAGAAGTATACAATGCCTGCCGCCATGCTCAGTTTTACTGTGGGCGCAGTGCTTTTAAGCCTGTTTCCCGCTGATATGAAAATGTTGGTTCTGGGAGCCTTGTTCTGTGGCTTTTCCCAGGGGGTTTTTATCCCCACAGGGATGGTCAATGTGGCCAACGCAGTACCGCCGGCGGCAACGGCCATGGCATCCGCCATATTCACCAGCGCAATGAGCCTGGGGCAGTTTATATCTCCGGCCGTGTTGAATGGCAGTTCAAAGATACTGTTTGGAGAAGCGGCAACAGCCAATGTGTATCTGATCGCGGCGGTGGGTATGGCAGGTTCCGCTGTACTGGCATTTGCCTGGAAAGCAAAGAAGACAACCGGATGATTGAGAATCATCGAGAATAGATGAATAAAAATTGGAGGTAAATACCAAATGAAAAAGAAACTTGCACTTTGTACACCGATTCCGGAGAAGATTCTCCAATCTGTCAAAGAACAGTGTGATATCACTGTCTGCGGTGAATTAAAACATGGAAAGGGTAATGTCACAGAAGAAATGACACGGGAAGAGTGTAAAGGACATGAGCTGGTGGTGCTTGGCGACGAATATGCCGGTGGGGAAACGATCAGGGAGTGGGCTGCATCCGGTATGAAATTTATGGGTGTAGCAAAAGGAACACCGGCAACCGTGGATCATGAGGCGATTCAGGAGGCGGGAATAGAGCTTTCCTATACACCCGGAAGAAACCGTGTGGCTGTGGCTGAGTTTAATATGGGGCTGATGATCGCAGCCGCCAGAAATTTAACCCTGAGCAGTACCGGATTGTCCAGAGGCGAACATGTGGGTGAACCCATGGAAGATATTTATGATGTGCCGGATGTGAAAAATGTAACCTTTGGTCCCTTGGATGAAAACCATCCGTTTATGGATTATGGTATTGGGTTTGAGCTGTATGGCAAAAAACTGGGAATTGCAGGTTATGGTGCCATCGGAAGAGAAGTTGCAGTCAGAGCCAAAGCTTTTGGAATGGAAATCCTTGCATATGACCCGTATATTCCCAAAGAAAAGATTGAAACGGACGGGGTGCAGGTAGTGGATCTGGATACCATGCTGAGCCAGTCAGATATGATCAGTATCCATCTCCCTGTACTGCCCCAGACAAAAGGGATCGTGAATAAAGACTGGTTTTCAAAAATGAAGTCAACTGCCTATGTGATCAATACCGCCAGGGCAGCAGTCATTGACCAGAAAGATTTTGTGGAAGCTCTTCAGAATAAGCAGATCGCAGGAGCGGCCATTGATGTTTACTGGAAAGAACCGGTGCCCGCCAACCATCCTCTGCTGAAAATGCGCAACGTTGTCTGTACACCGCACATGGCAGGTCTTACCACAGATGTGGACGGCTGGTCAGGAACCATGATGGGAGAAGAGATACTTGCCTATCTGAAAGGGGAACAGAGAAAGTATATCTGGAAGGTTCGCAAATAAAAGTAAAACGACGAATAAGGAGATTGAAGTATGATTTATGAAGATATCAGAAAAACAGTGCTGGCTGCCATTAACGAAGCGGTAGAAAAAAAGCTGATCAACGGTACATCCGGGAATATCGCAATGAGAGATTCAGAGAATCCCAATATTGTTGCAATCACACCCAGCGGAATTTCCTATGCGGGGATGAAACCGGAGGATATTGCCATTGTGGAAATGATGGATGACGGAACAAATAAATGGATTGACGGAGCTTACAAACCGTCCTCCGAAGTTCCCATGCACACGGCAGTTCTGCGCATGAGAAAAGACGTAAATGCCACAGTACATACACACAGTATGTATGCCACCATCTGCGCCATGGGAGATGACCCGGAACTGAAACCTATTACACCGCCTCAGTGTGAGTTTACACCGGTCAAAGTGGTTGGATTCACAATGCCGGGTTCCGATGAAGTGGCAGAGAAGGTGGCAGCGGCAATTGGTGAAAAGGGAAGAGTATGTCTGATCAAAAATCATGGCATGTTTTCCTGCGGCAAGGATATGAAGGGAGCTATGCACGCGGCAGTTTACACAGATGAAATGGCGCAGACAACCGTAATTGCAAAAACCCTGGGCAATTATGAGCCAATGCCCCAGAAGGCAGTGGAAGCCATGCAGGCCCTGATTGCCGCGGACCAGGCAGTTTAAGATACCCTTCTGACAGGAGGATATGATATTGGGAGAAATACAGAAAAATTACCTGATAGGCATGGACTGCGGGACGACGAATATAAAAGCCATTCTGATGGGGGAGGACGGAACGGTTGCGGCATCGGCAAGCCGGTTAAGCACAACCATTCAGGCTGGCCCGGGGGCAGTGGAACAGGACCCGCAGGAATGGTGGAGAAATGCAGCAGCCATATTCCGCTCGCTCTCAGAAAGTGCCGGTGATTCCATCATGAAGAGAGTCAGGGGAATCGGCATCAGTTCTCATACGGTAACCATGCTGCCCTTGGATGAGAAAAGAGAACCCCTGCGAAATGCCCTGACATGCCAGGACGGGAGATCAGGCAAAGAAATGCACCGGATTGTAAAGGAAATGGGCTTGGAGCATTTTACATCCGTTGCAGGGGGGCAGCCGGCAGTTTCTTTCCTGCCAAACAAGATTCTGTGGTTTAAAGAACATGAGCCGAAGTTGTTCGCAAGAACCAGGTACTACATACAGGCAAGTTCTTTTTTGAACATGAAGCTTACAGGGGTCATGACAACAGATATGGATCAGGCGTCCAGAACACAGTGTCTGGACATCCGCACTATGACATGGTCAAAAGAGATCGGAGATATCATAGGGGTGGATCTAGAGCAGGTGATGCCGGAGTTAAAGGCAGTTGACGATATTATCGGAACTGTGACAAGAGAAGCTGCCCGGGAAACAGGTCTGCCAAAAGGCGTGCCTGTGATTGCCGGATGCAGCGACGCTCTGGCTTCCATGTATGCCATGGGATTAAAGCAGCTTGGAGACGCAGGGGAGTCCTCGGGAACAACATCCCTTGTCTTTGCCGGAAGTGAAAAAAAGAGCCCCTCCAATGTTCCGGTAGTCACAAGACCCTGTACTATTCAGGGAATGCCCTGGATTTTCGATGCGCCTATACAGTCTACCGGGTCATCCATCAAGTGGTTTATAGATAAAATGGCTGCCCAGGAAAAGCTGGAGGCAAAAGAAAAGCATATGGATATCTATACCTATTTGAACGAACTGGCGTCAGAGGCACAGCCCGGGGCAGGGGGATTATTCTTTTATCCCTATCTGATGGGTGAAAGGGCGCCCCTCTGGAACGAATACGCAAGAGGAATGTTCATCGGCATGGGTATGGACACGGAGAGAAGGGATTTTGTAAGGGCTGTTTTTGAGGGTACTGCCTATGCACTTCGCCATGTGGTGGAGACCATCAAAAAGTCTGGGGCAAGAGTTGACGCATTGTATATCTGCGGCGGCGGGGCAAAGAGCCGTACATGGTGCCAAATCAAGGCATCCATGCTGCGGGTTCCTGTATATCTTCTGGACAGCAGCTCCGGGGATGTGCCCATGGGTGATGCTCTGCTTGTGGGGCATAAGGTCGGTGTGTTTCCGGATTTTGCAAAGGCGGCAGAGAGTATCATCAAGGTAAGGGAAGTAATCCAGCCGGTTCAGCAGTGGGCCGACATCTATGATGAGCGATACCCGTATTATGTGGAACTATACCAGAAACTGGATGAAAGCCTGAAAAACCTCAGGGAAATCGTTGAGAGTATGGATAAAAAAGGATAAGAGTCTGTTTTTAAATTGCTTTAATGAATTTTCAAACAGGCGCTAGGAAAGGATGGTAAAGATGAAAGCAGTAGCAAGTTTTGGGATTGTCAATGCTGATACAAGCGGCCCGGGCGCTTTTTTGAGGGCAGCAAAATGGTATTGGGACGAACTTACCGATATGTTTGCGGCAGCCGGGTTCACCTCAGTGATGATTCCCATGGTGCCCAACACCGAAAATGTGTCACGAAACGGAGCGCCTATTTGTACGGCATCCGTAAAGACACGTTTCGGTTCACCGGAAGGATATCTGAAATACCTGAACAATAAAGGAATTGAAAATGTTGAGGCCATTGGCATTTCCGCACAGAGCCAATTTAACAGTCTTTTTGAGACAGGCCTTCCCATAGAAAGATTTTTTGATGCTTTTTACAGCCACGCGGCAGACACCATAGAGGCGCTGGTACAGTTGGGAGGCAGCACACTGCTGGCATCCCCCACACCGGGGATTGGTTTTTTGGATCAGGCATTTCACGGGGAGGAAGGAAAAAAAGAAAAGTTTTTGGCAAATGCAGCGGAATGTATGAACCGTATCGGAGAAGCCTGCAAGGAAAACAAGATCCATTTTGCAGTCCGCAATGAATACTGGACTTTAGTCAGGGGAACCAAGATTGATTCCTTCATGGAAAATCTGGATACCAGTCTTGTCTCTTATGCGGCAGATCCGGCACATCTCTCCATCGCCAATGCGGATTACCTGGAATACTTTAAAAAATATGCAAAACAGGCAAAGGCAGTGTGCTTTACAGATACAAAATTCGAGGATGAACTGGATGTTTACAAGACAATATCCCCGGAATTCCCCCAGGATGGACGCAGGCAGAGAGTATACTATGACCTGGGTTATGGAAATATGGATTTTACTGAAATATATAAAATTCTGCGGAATGCTGACTTTGACGGTCCGGTAATATTGGATTCCAAATATTCACTGGATATTCCAAAAGGAATTTTAAGGATGAGAACATTCTGGAATAACTTGGAGAAAAATTATATTGCTGAGGAGGTAAGGAATGGAAAATAGAAATATTGATTATACGTACATGACGAATCTTTGGGGCAATATCAATTATAAGCAGATTAACAATTTTGATGAGTGGTATATGGGTGACTTTGGGTCAGCCTACTATTATCAGGATTGGGATAAGATTCTCCGCTACTTTGCAGGGGCCGGATTTAAGGGAATTGAGATTATGGTCTTTTCTGTTCCCAACATCACCAATGCATTCGGATCAATGAAAAATTTCAGGGACTTTGCCCTGGAACGGGGTATCGAACGGATCACAGGAATGTTTTCCCATCATGTGGGGTCCCAGGATAAGAGAAATCATCCGGGAATATTTGCATATGAGCAGCAGGCCATTGACGCCCTTGCAGAGTGTGGCGGGATCAACCTTATCGTGCAGCCCGCAGGTCAGTATTACGGAACAGGACCCCTGGATGAAGAGGGCCTGAAAAATGTGGCAGAGTGCATGAATACCGTGGGACGTATGTGCGCGGACAAGGGGCTGGCAGTATCCATCCACAATGAATTCTGGTGCGCCGTGAATAAGTATGACCATGAGAAATTTTTAGAGATGACAGATCCCCGTTATGTTTATTACTGTCTTGACACAGCACAGGTTGCGATTATGGGGAAAGATATCCTGAATTTTTATGATACTTATCATGACAGGGTACAGTATTTCCACATAAAAGACACCACCTACATTGATGCCCCGGATGAAAAGCGGTTCGGCGCAGGGGCGGAATTTGATGAGAAGGGAGCGCGCTGGTTCTGGGAGCCGGGCGGCGGACTTCTGGACTTTAAAGGTCTGTGGGAGCTGATGAAAAAGTATAACCATAAGGGATGGATCGGAATTGAATCTGATGGAACACCGGATCCTTTGTCAACCATTCTTTTGACGAAAAATTATATTGATACGGTTTTGGATCCCATTTACAAATAACAGGATTGGTCTGGCCGGCTGACAGCGGCTATGTTAATAGATCAAATATATTTTATTTACCATGAAGGAGGAAATATTATGATGGACACACAGTTTGCAAAATTTTTACAGATTGGAATTATTGTAGAAAATGTTGAGGAGACGGTAAAACAGTATGAAAAGTACGGGATTGGACCCTGGAGGATCAGCCCTTTGGATTCCGCGGAATTTCCCGATTTTACCATGAACGGAAAAAAGGAACGTCTTCAGACCGTTATGGCGTTCTGTGACTGCTGGGGATTTGAATTAGAGCTTATTCAGCCGGTCAGTGACAGCCCTTATAAAACCTGGCTGGAGGAGCATGGACCGGGTATGCATCACATTGCGCTGATCACCAGGGATGAGTTTGGAAAAGTGGTTGATGAGCATAAAAAACTCACCGGCAGGGACCCATGGCTGTGGTGCAAAGACCCTGTTATCGGAATGGAGTTTGCATATCTGGACTTACATAAAGAACTGGGATTGTTCCTGGAAATATATAACGAGGATAAAAAAGGCGGATTAGACGCCAACTTCAAGCTGCCGGAATAAGAAAACAAACATGGAATAAAGGAGAATGAGAATAATGGAATATGTAAAATTTAACGGAATTGACAAAAAGATCAGCAAGTTTTTTATGGGCACATTCGGAATGTTCCCTGACAATAAAGAGAAACATTTTCAGACACTGGATGCAGCGTATGACCTTGGAATCACTGCCATTGACACAGCACGTGCCTATGATTCCGAACCCACAGTAGGCGAATGGATTGAATCCAGGGGTGTCCGTGAGAACATTGTTCTTCTTTCCAAGGGTGCCCATCCCACAGACTACCGCCAGAGAGTCACACCTTATGACATTGACTCTGATCTGGCTGAGACTCTTGCAGAACTCCGCACCGATTATCTGGACATCTATCTTCTGCACAGAGACAACACAGAACTTCCTGTTGGCCCCATCGTAGAAAAGTTAAATGAGCATCAGGCAGCAGGGAGAATTAAGATATTCGGAGGTTCCAACTGGACTCATGAACGTCTGGAGGAGGCAAACGAATATGCCTATGCCCACAATCTGACACCAATGTCTGTATCCTCTCCCAACTTCAGTCTGGCTGAACAGGTTAAGAATCCTTTTGCTCCGGGATGTGTTACCATTGCAGGAAATAAAAATGCAGATGCCCAGGCTTGGTATACGAAAAACCAGATGCCGGTTCTCGCATACTCCTCCCTTGCCAGAGGGTTATTCTCAGGAAGGATCACAAGAGAACTTCTGGCAGAGGACCCAGAAAAAATTGATATGTTCTGCCGCATCGGATACTGCTATGAGGAAAACTTTGTAAGACTTGACCGCTGTAAAGAGATTGCAGAGGAAAAGAACTGCTCCATTCCCCAGGTGGCAATGGCATATGTTCTGGACAGCCCGCTGAATGCATTCCCCATTATCGGAGCGGCAAACAGAAGCGAGATAGAATCCTCTCTTGGAGCATTGAACGTAAAACTTACGCCCCAGGAAGTGCTTTATCTTGAACTGAAGGCTGATACAAGGAAATAAAGAATTGCGTGTGGATAAGACCACAGCGCCTGCGGAAGGGAGAAGATTATGGTACCAGGTAAAATTGGAAAATACAGCCGGAGCGTCTCTATTATCGGAGTGGGGGCAATGCCCTTTGGCGATACAGGGGAGAATCCGGAATTAAAGGGACTTACAGAAGGAGAATTTTTTGGGGCAGCAGCACTGATGGCAATGGAAAATGCAGGAATTGAGCCGAGAGACATTGATTTCTTTTACCATGGCTCTGCCAATCCAAAGTTTTTTAACAATGCAGCAACACCTAACATGCAGGTTGCAGAGTGGTTCGGAGTGCGGGGAAAAGGCTCTGTCCACCACTCAGAGGCATGCTGTACCGGTTATGTGGGTCTGGAACAGGCTGTAAATGATGTGGCAAGCGGTGCACATGAAATTGTCCTTTCCGGCTGTGTGGAGATGGCATGCGGCCTGCCGGTTCCGGGAAAACCGGCACATCTGCGGAAAAAGATCACCACAGATGATGTTACACCTGATCTGGAAGCAATTATGGACCGCGCTTACACACGTGCCCTTGGAGGAGGCCATATCGGACAGGATGACTGGATGGATCTCTACAAAAATGAATATGGCCTGACAGACAGCCAGGTAGACGAAGTTTTAAATACCATGTCTTACCACGGAAGAAGAGCCGCGGTATTGAATCCTCTGGCTATGTACCGGACACCTTTTGAAGAGATTGCAAAGGAGCTGGGATTTGATGACCCCATGGAGTATCTCCGCTCACCCTTTAACCCAAAAACAACCCAGTATCTCCGTGTGACCGGCAATGCGCCCAGCGCGGATGGCTCTGCCTGTGTCATCGTCTGTCCTACGGAAATGGCACACCAGTTTAAACAAAAGCCCATAGAAGTTCTGGGTGTGGGAACCTCTTGTCTGGAACTTATGAGGCCCCACAATGAGATGGAGATCACCAGAGAAGCCGGACGTCAGGTCTATGAAGCCACCGGCTTACGCCCGGAGGATATTGATCTTCTTCTTGTAAATGATTTTGTACTCTCGTCACAGCTCCTCGCAGCGGAGGAACTTGGCTACCTGCCCAAAGGTGAAGGGTGGAAGTGGGTGCTGGAAGGACGTACTGCATTTGACGGAGACAGGCCCATCAATCCTCATGGCGGCCGTACTTCATATGGACATGCTTATGGGGCGTCCGGCATGGCAGATATCTATGAAGCTGTACTTCAGTTGCGCGGACAGGCGGGACCCCGTCAGATAAAGAAGAATCCCAAAACAGCAATGCTGCGCGGATTTGGCGGTGGTCAGAACTGCCATATTCCGATCCTGAGAGTTCTGGAATAAGGAGGTCAAAATGAAGATTGAAAAAATTGTCGAAAAATTTTATGAGGGCTTAGCAGAGCACAAAATTTATGCCCGCAGATGTTTGGAATGCGGTGCCATTGAATATCCCCCCAGATATGCGTGCAACACCTGCGGATATCATGAGACAGAATGGGTTGAACTGTCAGGAAAAGGAAAACTTCACAGTATCATTCTCCCGGCATCACTGAATGCAGATCCCTGGAACGATAAGATCGGACCTTATTGCTATGGCCTCATCGAACTGGAAGAAGGCGTGATGTTTAACGGGACGGTATTCGGTATGACCCGGAAAGCGGCAAAGAAAATGAAAGATAAACTGCCAATCCCCATACATGCTCTTTTTGCGGAGAGGGACGGGTTTACAACCCTGTTTTTTGAAGTTGATAAAAATGTGGAGGAAAAATAAATGAATAGAGATGAAATGATTAAATTTATTGTTGATTGTGTGGCACAGACTTATCGTGCAGATGCGGCCGGAATATCGGAATCCACCAATATCCCCGAGGAGTTCGGAACAAAATCCCTGCAGAGAGTTTCCTTATGCGCATTGATCGAGAATGAGACAGATGTGGTTCTCTCTCTGGGAGACATTGGAAAATACCCTACAGTTGGTGAACTGGCTGATTTTATCCTGGAATCAGAATAAACTTAAAATAGTAAGCAGAAATCAGGGCTGTTGTTTTGCCGGGCACGTTTTAAGCAATACAACAGTCCTTTTATCTTGTAAGCGGATAAATCTTCCGCTTTCAAGATAAAGCCTCCGGCGGATTGCAGAGGCGCGCAGATGTGCTTTGTCATGCAGAGCATGACGCGCGCCTCGCAGCAAGTACGCAGAGGCGTACTTGAATAAATATATTTCCGCAATAAAGAGGAAATATCAAAGTTGAGAGCCAAGATAGAAAATGCTATATTGTGTGTAGATAAAAGACGTACAGAAAACGATTGGTTGGGGAGGGAAATATGGCTGAAATTATAATTGATGGCATCCGGTTGGAAGTGCCGGAGCATAGATGTGTATTAGAATGCGCATTGCAGGCGGGAATTTACATTCCCCATCTGTGTCATCATCCAGATCTGCCGGAAAATGGCTCCTGTCGTTTATGCATTGTTGAGGTTGAAGGTGTGAAAGGTGTGGTTCCATCTTGTACCTTAAAGGCGGAAAACGGAATGGTCATTCGTACAGAGAGTGAAAATCTTCGGAAATTACGGTCTATGGCTATGGAACTGCTTCTGGCCGGACATCCGGAGGATTGTTCCACCTGTCCTAAATACGGCAATTGTGAACTTCAAACACTGATACAGTACCTGGGGGGTGCAGGCTCCCATATAAAAGAGAGGGTAAAAGGATTTAAAGAGAACAAAGAAAATCCCTTGATCGAGTATGAGATGAACCGCTGCGTACTGTGCGGAAGATGTGTGCGTGCGTGCAATGACCTGCGGGGTGTAGGCGCAATCCAGTATCAGAAAAAGAACCTGGAAACCTATGTGGGAACCCTTCATGACAAATTGCTGGCGGACGCAGACTGCAGGTTCTGTCAGGCCTGTGTGGAGGTATGTCCCACAGGAACCATAAGAGACAAACTGATGGAAAGAAATGCCCAAAAAGCATCAAAGGAAGACCTGGTCATTCCCTGTAAGGCAGCGTGTCCTGCCCACACAGACGTTCCCAGATACATCCGTTTTGTCAAAGAGGGAAACTGCGATGGGGCGGCGGCTGTGATCCGTGAAAAAGTTCCGTTTCCAAAGGCGCTGGGACATGTGTGCTCCCATGCGTGTGAATTACAGTGCAAACGGGGCGAAGTGTCGGAAGCCATGTCCATCCGCAATATCAAACGCTATGCGGCTGAGCAGGATACCGGCAGATACTGGAAAGGCAAAGGAAAACAGCTTCCCGATACCGGAAAGAAAGTCTGTGTAGTGGGCGCAGGGCCGGCCGGTATGACGGCTGCGTATTATCTCCGCAAGCAGGGCCATGACGTGACATTAAAAGAGGCGCTTCCCACTGTGGGTGGTATGATGAGTTACGGCATTCCTGCCTATCGTCTCCCAAGGGAGGTTGTGGCTGAGGAATACGGCTATATGGAAGAGACAGGTATACATACAGAGGTGAATACCCGGGTGGAGCATCCGGCGCAGCTTCTGAAAGAATACGATGCAGTTCTTATGGCTATAGGGACACATCAGGGTGTGCGGCTTCCCATGGAGGGAAATGATCTGCCCGGGACTTTGGTGAACATAGAGTTTTTAAGAAAGTGTTCTATGGGGCAGGAGACAGGGATTGGACGCCATGTGATCATTCTCGGTGGAGGCAATGTGGCCTTTGACTGTGCCAGAAGTGCAAAAAGACTGGGAGCAGAAGAAATCCATGTGGCCTGTCTGGAGGCAGAGGATAAGATGACGGCAGACGAGGAAGAGATCCAGCAGGCAAAGGAAGAGGGAATCCTGGTACATCCGGCACAGACCTTTGAGAGGATTACCGGGACAGAGCATGTGACAGGCGTTGATTTTATGGATGTGGAAGAATTTTCTTTTGATGAGAACAGACGTCCGGTTATCAGGAAGAAAGCCGGTTCGGAGCACCATATAGACTGTGACACCGTTATTTTTGCCACAGGACAGAGAGTTGAGATTACAGAAGAGGCAGGTATCCTTCTGGGACGGGCAAATTCCATTGTCACAAAGGAAGGAAGCGCAGCGGCTTCTGTGGAAGGAATCTTTGCGGCAGGCGATGCAGTGTACGGAACCAAGTCGGTGATCATGGCCATAGAGGCCGGAAGACAGGCTGCCAGTGAAATAGATATTTATCTTGGCGGCGACGGAGATATCACGGAAACTTTCGCGCCAGCGCAGCACGCAGATCCTAAAATCGGGAAGATAGAAGGTTTTGCGTATCAGAGACGGACTTCCACGGATATAAAAGAGGCAAAAGAACGTCAGAGTAACTTTAAACTGGTTGATGATGGATTCTGTAATGAGGCAGCTTGTTCAGAAGCGTCACGATGTCTGCAGTGTGATCTGAGGCTTCAGATCACACCGGCGAGACTCTGGAAAGATTTTGAAGGCAAAGAGGGGGTATACTCTTGAAAATGAATGAACTTCTAAAATCTCTGGATAAAGAAAAGGCTTTAAGCCAAATCCGGAGAGCCGGAATTACTGAGTACGGGACGCTGAATGAAGGACTGGCAGAAAAACTGGACAGATTCCTTCAGTCCGGCAGGGAAGAAGGAACCCCGGTTCTGGCTGCCGGAGCATTGAACAACAATGACTTTTCACACATGCTGCTGGATATTCTGAAAAAGGAGCCTGAAAAAGTCCTGACAGGGCTGGGCGTTACGGCATGGCTTACAGACGCGGACAGAGCTGTCTTGTATTTGCCGGAGGAAGAGACAGAATTAGCCGGGATAGTTGAAAAATCTGCCAAAGAGATGGAGATGGACCTTCTCATAGTAAACGAAATTGCAGACATGCGGTTGCTGAGAAATGGGATCATAAATCACATCCAGACATTGGCAGCAGTTGCGGATGTTTTAAATGACAGGTATGAAGCGAAAACATTAGTAAGTGTTGTAAAATATACGGACAGCAAAACCGCTGAGACGGTATCAGAACCCCGTTACGTGCCCTTCGGAACTCAGATGCAGGAGGTAACCGGAAGTTTGGATGGAATAAAAGCAGTTCAGATTGGCGACGCTCTGTATCTGTCCGAGGAAATTCCGCCTATGATTCTTACGGAAAGGACAAGTCTGGGGGACGGAGTCATAAAGCTTTACACAGATGGCTGCTGTATGTTGGACGCAGCGTTTGAACAGCTAATGAAGAGCCGCAGAAAAAGCTGCGGAAAATGTACATTCTGCCGGGAAGGACTGATTCAGCTATATGCCGGAATGAAGGAAGTAATCAGCGGAAAAGGTAAATTACCGGGCATGAAGATTATGGAAGAAATCGGAGAGGCTATGGCCTTCTCTTCCTCCTGTACCATTGGAAACTCGGGCAGCGCATTGGTTCTGGGGACCATTGAAAAATTTGAGAATGAATATGTGGATCATATAAAGAGAAAAAAATGTACAGCCGGAAGCTGTCTGGCATTTGTAAATATTTATATTGACCCTCAAAAATGCATGGGCTGCGGTAAATGTCAGGAGACTTGTGAGGGTAGTTACATAGAAGGGCTGAATGGCTACATCCATATGATTGAAGACACTGACTGTACAAAGTGCGGAAAGTGTATAGGGGTTTGCCCGGAAAGTGCAATCATATCCACTACGGGCCGTGTGCCGGGGCTGCCGGACCGGCTTACCAAAGTAGGACGGTTTAAACGATATTAGTGAAAATTGGATAATGAAAGGGGAAGAAAAAAATGGGAAGACTTTTAACCATTATGACATGTCAGTGGACGGATTTGGAACTTGAGGTTATGTGCCGGAAAGCAAAAGAGATGGGTTATGACGGCCTGGAGCTGGCATGCTGGGGCAATCATCTCGACGCGAAAAGAGTAGTGGAGGATGATTCCTATTTTCAGGAAGTCATGGATCTGCTGAAGAAATACGACTTGAAATGTGAGGCCCTGTCCACTCATATCATCGGTCAATGTGTAGGTGACTATAATGATCCCAGGCTGAACAATTTCGCGCCTGACGAGTTGGCAGATCAGCCGGAAGCAATCCGGGCATGGGCTGTTGAAACCATGAAATACGCTGCACTTGCAGCAAAAAAAATGGGCTGTTATGTAGTGACCGGATTTACAGGCTCTCCGATCTGGAAATATTTATATTCATTTCCGCAGACAACAGAGGAGATGATTGAAGCTGGATACCAGGAAATCTATGATCTCTGGTCACCGATTCTGGATGTATTTGCTGAAAATGGCATTCAGTTCGCATTAGAGGTTCATCCAGGAGAAATCGCATTTGACTATTACTCCACCAAGAGACTGCTGGAAAAATTCAAGGACAGACCGGAGTTTGGCCTGAATTTTGACCCGAGTCATCTCATATGGCAGGGAGTTACCCCTCATTTATTCCTTCAGGATTTTGCAGACAGGATATACCATGTACATATGAAGGACGCAGCCGTGACCTTAGACGGAAGAAGCGGACTGCTGGGCTCTCACATTGATTTCGGAGATCTGCGCAGAGGATGGAACTTCCGCTCACTGGGACATGGAGATGTGAATTTTGAGGAGATTATCCGCGTACTGAATGCTGTGGGGTATGAAGGACCGCTTTCTGTGGAATGGGAAGACAGCGGAATGGAACGGGAATATGGAGCAAAACAGGCGGCAGAATTTGTCCGCGGAATCGACTTCAAGGCATCTGATATCAAATTCGACGATGCCATTGCAAATTAGTCAGGAAGGAGAATCGACATGGCAGAGAGAAAGAAACTTTGTTATGGAATGGTAGGCGGCGGTCTGGGTGCCTTTATCGGGGCAGTGCACAGAAAGGCCATTGCGCTGGAGGAGACAGCAGACCTTGTGGCAGGCTGTTTCAGCACCAAAGATGGGAAAAATCAGGACACTGGCAGCTTTTATGGAATTGAGGAAGACCGTCTTTATAAAGACTACCGGGAAATGGCGCAAAAAGAGGCCCAAAGGGAAGACGGCATTGATTTTGTATCCATTGTGACTCCTAATGCAACTCATTACCAGGTGGCAAAGGCCTTTTTGGAGGCAGGAATACATGTGGCCTGCGAAAAACCTTTATGCTTTACCGTGGAGCAGGCAGAGGAACTTCAGGCCCTGGCGGCAGAGAAAAATCTGTTTTTTGCTGTGACTTATACCTATACAGGATATGCCATGGTAAAACTGGCAAGGGAACTGGTTGAAAAGGGTGAGATCGGCGAAATTGTGAATGTAAATGCCGAGTATCTTCAGGATTGGCTGATAGATGAAATAGGAGGCGGCAGCCAGACAACAACAAAGCTGTCTGTATGGCGCACCGATCCGGAAAAATCAGGTATCTCAAACTGTGTGGGCGATATTGGCACCCACATTGAAGATACAGTCAGTTATATTACCGGTTTACATCCCAAAAAAGTGGCAGCGGCCCTGGACAATTACGGGATGGAGCTGGACCTTAACGCGAATATGCTGGTGGAGTACGAAAATGGCGTCCATGGAGTGTACAGTTGTTCCCAGGTGTGCGCAGGACACTTAAATGGACTGACAGTGCGTATCTTTGGAACCAAAGGAGCCATTGAATGGGTTCAGGAGGACCCCAATTATCTGAAAGTGACAAAGAAGGGACAGCCGGTGCAGATATACCACAGAGGAACCGGATATATAACCGGGCGTGCAGCAGAGCTGAATCACATTCCTTCCGGTCATCCTGAGGGTCTGACCTATGCATTTGCCAATATTTATCACGCGTTTATGAGTGCAGTGTTGAAACAGATAAATGGCCAGGAGATCACACAGGAAGATCTGGACTTTCCGAAAGTGGAAGACGGCGTAATGGGAGTTCGGTTTATTCATGCGGCAGTGAAGAGCAGCAAGAATGGGTCTGTATGGACAGAAGTCTGAAAACTGCCCGTTGTGAAAGGAAGAATATTATGGGAAAAACATGTTTTGCCGGTAAGAAAAAATTTCCGCACTTATTTTCACCCATCAGGATCGGAAATATCAGACTGAAAAACAGAATCATTGCTGCCCCCACCAGTCCAAGTATGATTACCACAGAGGGCCATTTTACCCCGGAAATGATCGCCTACCTGGAGGAAAAAGCAAAAGGCGGGGTGAGTGTGGTTACATATGGTGAGGCCATTCCCCACTCTGCCACAGGAAAATCACACAATAAACAACTGCAGTTGGATTCTTTCGGCGTTCGTCAGGGACTGGCGGAATCTGTGAGAAGAATACACAACGCCGGAGGGCTTGCGAATATTCAGTTGTCCCATGGGGGCATGTATGGAGGGTTGGCTTCCGTGGGGGGAGATCTTGACACCTGCAAGGCGGCATACGGACCCAGTGACATGATGATGCCCGCAGGGGAAGTAAAAGAAATGCCCCGGGAGATGATCTATGAAATTGCGGAGTCCTATGGAAAAGCGGCGAAGCTTTGTAAAGACGTGGGATATGATATGATTCAGGTTCATGCAGCCCATGGCTGGCTGTTCAATCAGTTTCTTTCCCCTCTGTTTAATCACCGGACGGATGAATTTGGCGGTTCTTTGGAAAACCGCGCCCGTTTTCTACTTCTGGCGCTGGATGCGGTCAGAAAAGCAGCAGGGCCTGTTTTTCCCATAGAACTTCGTCTCAATGGGGATGATTTTCAGGAGGGAGGACTCACTCTTGCTGATTATATAGAAGTTGCCAAGCTTGTAAATGATAAAGTGGATCTTTTTAATATTTCGTGCGGAAACCATGAAGATCCGGCAATGTTTTGCAGGACACATCCAAATTCCTTTTTCCCGAGAGGTGTCAATGTGTATCTGGCGGCAGAGATCAAAAAACATGTCACCAAACCGGTTGCGTGTGTAGGGTCCTTGAACAATCCGGAACAAATGGAAAAAATTATTGCAGACGGACAGGCTGATCTGGTAGAGATAGGCCGCGGACTGGTTGCAGATCCCTATATTGCAAAGAAGGCTTTGGAGGGAAGTGAAGAGGATATTACTCCCTGTCTGAGGTGTTATGAGTGTTTTGGAGCCACCGGCCAGTTGGAGATCATAAAATGCACGGTAAATCCAAAGCAGGGACAGCAGATCCAGGGGGCGGAACCCCTATTGGAACCAAAAAGACAAAAGAAGGTTCTGGTTATCGGCGGCGGTCCCGGAGGAATGGAGGCTGCAATCATGGCTGCGGGCAGAGGACATAAGGTTACACTTGTTGAAAAGTCAGATAAGCTCGGGGGAAATCTCCACCCTGCAGGGGCGCCGTATTTTAAAGAAGATATCAGAAAGCTGTGCCATGTTCTGACCCGCCGGGTGGAACAGGCCGGGGTTACGGTTGTCATGAATACAGAGGCAACACCAAAATATGTCAGGGATTTTGAACCAGATGCTTTGATTGTCGCGGTTGGCTCTTCGGAACTTCGGCCTCCCATTCCGGGAATTGACGGAGAAAATGTAGTTATGGCCATTGAGGCGGAACTGCACCCGGAAAGTCTTGGAAAACGTGTTGCGATCATGGGCGGAGGTCTGGTAGGCGCGGAAGCCGCATGTTCCTTTTTCCATGAGGGACACCAGGTGTCTATTGTGGAAATGAAAGATGATATTGCCATGGAAGTAAATTCTTTCTACCGGGGCGGCCTGATGCCCCATGTGCAGGAGAGCGCTGCTATTTACGTGAAAACAAAGGTAAAAGCAATCACACCGGAAGGCATTCTTGCAGAAAATGCAGAGGGTGAATTTCTGATTGAAGCGGACACCATTGTATGCGCCCTGGGGTTCCGCGCACCCTGGGCAGCGGTGGATGCTTTATGTGCGGAAGTGGATGAGAGCTATGTTGTGGGAGACTGCAAAAATGTAGGACAGATCTACCATGCCATGAATGACGGCTACTATACAGGACTGCTTTTGTAAAAAGCATCGGTAAGCGGCCTGGGGTTTTCTTCCTTTGCCTATTTGTCAAAAAATAAAATTGGGGATTTACAAATAGGGATAAATGAGATAATATAATTTATTATTAGCAAACTTTAACGACGAAGGCGTCGGATTACCCATAGGGATATGGGCTGTCCGGCGCCTTTTTGATGTGTGGAAAATATTGTATACATGTCCTGGGTGACAGGAATGTGTACCACGGCAGTTTTCCATAAATCATGTAACACAGTAACGCAGGAGGAAAATGTGATGGCAGTAAAATATGTATTTGTTACAGGCGGAGTGGTGTCAGGACTGGGAAAGGGAATTACCGCGGCATCTCTTGGCCGCCTTTTAAAAGCCAGAGGTTATCAGGTGACGATGCAGAAATTTGACCCTTATATCAACGTAGACCCCGGAACCATGAATCCGATCCAGCATGGAGAGGTATTTGTGACAGATGACGGGACAGAAACAGATCTGGATCTGGGGCATTACGAGAGATTTATAGATGAGAGTCTGGATAAAAACTCCAATGTGACCACAGGTAAAATTTACTGGTCCGTTCTGCACAAAGAACGCCATGGGGATTACGGCGGCGGGACGGTGCAGGTGATCCCGCATATCACCAATGAGATCAAGGGATGCTTTTACCGGGCCAAAACACCTGGTGAGGAGAGGATCGCCATCATTGAAGTGGGAGGGACAGCAGGTGATATTGAGAGCCAGCCGTTTTTGGAGGCGATCAGGCAGTTTCAGCATGATGTGGGACATGAGAATGCTGTTCTCATCCATGTGACGCTGATCCCCTACCTGAAGGCCTCCGGTGAATTGAAGACAAAACCCACCCAGACAAGTGTGAAGGAGCTTCAGAGTATGGGGCTGCAGCCGGATATTCTGGTCTGCAGGTCTGAATATCCCATATCCCGGGAAATCAAAGATAAAATTGCTCTTTTCTGCAATGTGCCGGAAAACCATGTACTGCAGAACCTGGATGTGGAATATCTCTATGAGGCACCTCTTGCCATGGAAAAGGAGAATCTGGCCCAGGCAGTGTGCGAGTGTCTGCGCCTTCCGTGCCCCAAGCCGGATCTAGAGGACTGGAAGTCCATGGTGGATGATCTGCGCCACCCGGATACAGAGGTTGAGATTGCCGTTGTGGGTAAATATATACAGCTCCATGATGCGTATTTAAGCGTGGCGGAGGCATTGAAACACGGCGGCATCGCCGGTCATGCCAGCGTGAGACTGCGCTGGGTGGATTCAGAAAATATTACGGAAAAAAACTGCGGAGAACTTCTGCAGGGACTGGATGGAATCCTGGTTCCGGGCGGATTCGGCAGCAGAGGAACAGAAGGAAAAATCCTGGCTGTTCAGTATGCCAGAGAAAACAAAATACCGTTCCTGGGTATTTGTCTTGGTATGCAGGCCGCGATTATTGAATTTGCCCGTAATATACTTGGGTATCATGATGCCAATAGCATTGAATTGGACCCGAATACCCTGCATCCGGTCATTGCGCTTATGCCTGAGCAGAACGGAGTGGAGGATTTGGGCGGGACACTGAGGCTTGGATCTTATCCCTGCAAACTGAAAAAGGGAACAAAATCCAGTGCTTTATACGGAAAAGAAGAGATCACAGAGCGCCACAGACACCGCTATGAGGTAAATAATGACTACAGGGAGAGGCTGGAGGAGAACGGAATGACACTGGCCGGCCTTTCCCCTGACGGCAGGATCGTGGAGATGATCGAACTTACAGACCACCCATTCTTTGTGGGAACACAGGGACACCCTGAATTAAAATCCAGACCAAACCATGCGCATCCCCTTTTTGCGGGACTTGTGTGCGCGGCTGTTGAATATAAGAAAGAGAGAGGGCTTTAACTATGAGAAAAGATGAAGGATTGTACCGGCAGCAATTTGAACATGACAACTGCGGTATCGGAGCCGTTGTGAACAGTAAAGGCATAAAAAGCCATAAGACCGTGGAAAATGCCCTGAAAATCGTGGAAAACCTGGAACACAGGGCAGGAAAGGATGCAGAGGGAAAGACTGGCGACGGTGTTGGCATCCTGCTTCAGATTTCCCATAAATTCTTCGCCGGAGCGTGTAAAAAAGAGGGGATTGCCATCGGCGGAGAGCGTGAATATGGAATTGCCATGCTCTTTTTCCCGCAGGATGAGCTGAAATGCAACCAGGCAAAGAAAATGTTTGAAATTATCGTGGAGAAGGAGGGTCTGGAATTTTTAGGCTACCGTAAGGTCCCGGTATGTTCAGAGGTTCTGGGCCATAAAGCATTGGAATGCATGCCAAATATTGTGCAGGCATTTATCAAAAAACCGGAAAATGTGGAAAAGGGGCTTCCGTTTGACAGAAGACTGTATATTGCCCGCCGCGTATTTGAGCAGAGCAATGACAATACATATGTGGCATCCATGTCCAGCAGGACCATTGTGTATAAGGGCATGTTTCTGGTAAACCAGCTCCGTACATTTTTTGCGGATCTGCAGGATGCGGATTATGAATCGGCCATTGCCATGGTACATTCACGTTTCAGTACCAATACCAATCCAAGCTGGGAGCGGGCACATCCAAACCGCTTTATTGTGCATAACGGTGAGATCAACACGATCCGTGGAAATGCTGACAAGATGCTGGCAAGGGAAGAGACAATGGCTTCAGATCATCTGAAGGATCAGCTTCACAAGGTGCTTCCGGTGGTGGATACCAGGGGTTCTGACTCCGCTATGCTGGACAATACACTGGAGTTTCTGGTCATGAACGGCATGGATCTGCCGCTGGCAGTTATGGTTACCATCCCTGAACCGTGGGCAAATAATACAACACTTTCCCAGGAGAGAAGAGATTTTTACCAGTATTACGCCACCATGATGGAGCCGTGGGATGGTCCGGCTTCTATTCTGTTTTCTGACGGAGACGTGATGGGAGCTGTTCTGGACAGGAACGGACTTCGTCCGTCCAGATATTACATCACAAAGAACGGCGATGTGATCCTTTCCTCAGAGGTAGGCGTCATGCCTGTGCCCGAGGAGGATATCGTTCTGAAAGAGCGTCTGCATCCGGGAAAAATCCTGTTAGTGGATACAGTGAAAGGACAGATTTTCAGCGATGATGAAATAAAGGAGATTTATGCAAAAAAACAGCCTTACGGTGAATGGCTGGACAGCAATCTGGTGGAGCTGCAGGATTTAAAAATCCCAAATATCCGCGTGGAGGAATATGAGGGAGAAGAGCTTACCAGAATGCAGAAAGCATTTGGCTACACCTATGAGGAATATAGAAAATCCATTTACAGCATGGCGCTGAACGGCTCTGAGAGCATTGCGGCCATGGGAACCGATACTCCTCTTGCGGTGTTGTCACAAAAGCATCAGCCTCTTTTTAACTATTTTAAGCAGTTGTTTGCGCAGGTTACGAATCCGCCTATTGACGCTATTCGGGAAGAGATCGTCACCAGTACAACGGTATATGTGGGAAAAGACGGCAATCTGCTGAAGGAACAGCCGGAAAACTGTCAGGTGATGAAGGTGAACAATCCCATTCTGACAAATACAGATATGCTGAAAATCAAGAATATGAAGGTGGACGGATTCAAGGTGACTGTAGTGCCCATCACATATTATAAAAGCACACGTCTTGACAGAGCCATTGACAGGCTGTTTGTGGAAGTGGATAAAGCTTACAAGGACGGTGCCAATATTCTTGTGCTCTCCGACAGGGGCATTGACGAGAACCACATGCCCATTCCGTCGCTCCTTGCAGTGTCCGCAGTGCATCAATACCTGGTAAAGACAAAGAAACGTACCTCTCTCGCCATTATCCTGGAATCCGGTGAACCCAGAGAAGTCCATCACTTTGCCACACTTCTCGGATATGGAGCCTGCGCGGTCAATCCGTACCTGGCACAGGATACCATAAAAGAGCTGGTGGGCAGCAAGCTGCTGGATAAAGATTATTATGCGGCTGTGAATGATTACAACAACGCCATCCTGCATGGAATCGTAAAAATCGGGTCCAAAATGGGAATCTCCACCATTCAGTCGTATCAAGGCTCAAAAATATTTGAGGCTATCGGTATCTCTGAGGAAGTGATCGAAAAGTATTTTGCAGGGACTGTGAGCCGTGTGGGAGGCATCACCTTAAAGGATATTGCAGATGATGTGGATGCGCGCCACTCCAAAGCTTTTGATCCGCTGGGACTGCCCGTTGATCTGGAACTGGAGAGTGTGGGGATCCATAAAATGAAAAGCGAAGGGGAGAAACACCGCTACGATCCCCAGACCATCCATATGCTGCAGGAGTCCACAAAACGCGGGGATTACGGCATGTTTAAGCAGTATACAAGTCTGGTGGACAGAGAGCAGAGCGGCTATCTGCGAAGCCTGATGGACTTTAAGTATCCTGAAAAAGGTATACCTGTCGAGGAAGTGGAGAGTGTTGACGAGATCGTGAAACGCTTTAAGACAGGAGCCATGTCCTACGGCTCCATATCAGAGGAGGCACATGAAACGCTTGCCATTGCCATGAATATGCTGCACGGAAAGTCAAACACTGGCGAGGGCGGTGAGAGCAGTGAGCGTCTGGACAGCGCGGGCAGTGCTGTGGACCGCTGTTCTGCCATCAAACAGGTGGCTTCCGGGCGTTTTGGTGTTACAAGCCGTTATCTTGTCAGCGCAAAGGAGATCCAGATCAAGATGGCGCAGGGGGCAAAACCGGGTGAGGGAGGTCATCTGCCGGCCAGAAAGGTTTATCCCTGGATCGCCAAGACCAGGCATTCAACACCAGGTGTGAGCCTGATCTCACCGCCGCCTCATCACGATATTTATTCCATAGAGGATTTGGCGGAGCTGATCTATGATCTGAAAAATGCAAACAAATATGCCAGGATTTCTGTAAAACTGGTATCGGAGGCAGGTGTGGGTACTGTGGCAGCAGGTGTGGCAAAGGCCGGAGCACAGGTCATCCTGATCTCCGGATATGACGGCGGCACTGGTGCTGCGCCTCAGAGTTCCATCCACAATGCAGGACTTCCCTGGGAGCTGGGTCTGGCTGAGACGCATCAGACACTTCTCAGAAACGGACTTCGCAGCCGTGTCATGATAGAGACAGACGGAAAATTAATGAGCGGCCGTGACGTGGCTGTGGCGGCTCTTTTGGGAGCAGAGGAATTTGGATTTGCAACAGCGCCTCTGGTGACCATGGGCTGTGTTATGATGCGTGTCTGCAATCTGGATACATGTCCGGTAGGTGTGGCAACCCAGAATCCTGAGCTTCGGAAGCGTTTCAGGGGAAAACCGGAATACGTGGTAAACTTTATGCGGTTTATAGCAGAGGAACTGCGTGAATATATGGCGAAATTAGGTATCCGTACACTGGATGAGATGGTAGGACGCACAGATCTTCTGAGGGTAAAGGAACATGCGGAAAATCCAAGGGCGTCCCAGATTGACCTGAGTGCAGTCTTAAATAATCCCTATGCGGGAAAATATAGTAAAGTCACTTTTGATCCGGCGCAGGTATATGACTTCAGGCTGGAGGAGACAAAGGATGAAAAGGTGCTGCTCAGGAAGCTGAGAGGAGCAGTGGAAAAGGGTCAGAAAGCCGGCGTGGAGGTTCAGGTGACCAACACAGACAGGGCGTTTGGCACCATTCTGGGCGCAGAGATCACCAGACAGCACAGAGAGGGACTGCCTGAGGATACCATTACAGTTTCCTGTACGGGTGCGGGAGGACAGAGCTTTGGGTCCTTTATACCAAAGGGGCTTACCCTGACGCTGTGCGGCGACTGTAATGACTACATGGGAAAAGGCCTCTCCGGAGGAAAAATCGTGCTGTATCCTCCGAAAAAGAGGAATTATAAGGCAGAAGAAAATATCATTACAGGAAATGTGGCACTCTACGGTGCAACCAGCGGTACTGCCTATATAGGCGGTGTGGCAGGTGAGCGTTTTGCAGTCCGCAACTCCGGCGCCTATGCGGTGGTGGAAGGCGTGGGAGAACACGGATGCGAATATATGACCGGAGGCCGAGTGGCTGTACTGGGTAAAACAGGCAAGAACTTTGCGGCCGGAATGAGCGGCGGTGTGGCTTATGTGCTGGATGAGGGAAATGATTTATATAAAAACTTGAACAAAGAGATGATTTCCATTGAAAAAGTGGAGACAAAACCGGATATACAGGAGCTGCATCAGATGATCAAGGCCCATGTGGAGGCTACCGGTTCGGAGAAGGGGCAGGAAGTGCTCGCACATTTCCAGGAATATCTGCCCAAGTTCAAGAAGATCATTCCCGATGATTATAAGAAGATGACAACTCTTGCGGCAAGGCTTGAGGAACAGGGAATGTCACCTGAACAGGCGCAGTTGGAAGCGTTTAACGAGAATTTTAGTGGGAAAGGGGCTGAGTAAGAGATGGGAAAGCCAACAGGATTTTTAGAATACAACAGACAAAGTGCCCGGATGGAAGAGCCGAAAGAGAGGATCAAGCATTTCAGAGAATTTAAGAAATATCTGTCCAGGGAAGAACAGCAGAAACAGGGAGCCCGCTGCATGGAATGCGGCGTACCCTTCTGCCAGTCAGGAGCCATGCTGGGCGGCATGGCTTCGGGGTGCCCGTTGCGCAATCTGGTGCCGGAGACAAATGACCTTGTATATACAGGAAACTGGGAGCAGGCCTATCTCCGCCTTTCCAAAACCCACAGTTTTCCGGAATTCACTTCCAGGGTTTGTCCCGCCTTATGTGAGGCCGCGTGTACCTGTAACCTGAATGGAGAGCCTGTAGGGACCAAAGAAAATGAGCATGCTATTATTGAGACTGCCTTTGAGATGGGCTGGGTAAAACCGCAGGTTCCAAAAGTAAGGACAGGAAAGAAGGTGGCTGTGATCGGAAGCGGTCCTTCCGGTCTGGCCGCGGCCCAGCAGTTGAACCGGAGAGGACACCAGGTAACTGTGTTTGAGAGACATGACAGGATCGGAGGGCTGCTGCGCTACGGCATCCCCAACATGAAACTGGATAAATCCGTGATAGACAGAAGAGTACGGCTTATGGAAGAGGAAGGAGTTGTATTCAAAACAGGCGTGGATGTGGGGAGGGATGTAAAGGCATCCAAACTGCAGAAAGAATTTGACAGGATCGTGCTCTGCTGCGGTGCCTCTAACCCCAGAGATATTAAAGTTCCGGGGAGAGACGCGGGCAATATTTATTTCGCCGTGGATTTTCTTTCCGCTGTGACAAAGAGTCTGCTGGACTCTGATCTTAAGGACAACAAGTTTGCATCTGCCAGGGGAAAACACGTGCTGGTCATCGGCGGCGGGGACACGGGAAATGACTGTGTGGGAACTGCTGTCCGCCTGGGGGCGAAATCCGTGACACAGCTTGAGATGATGCCAAAAGCACCGGATACAAGAGCAGACAGTAATCCCTGGCCCCAGTGGCCCCGTGTCTGCAAGACGGATTACGGGCAGGAGGAAGCCATTGCGGTATTTGGGCACGACCCCAGAATCTATCAGACGACAGTGACGGAGTTCATAAAGGATGATAAGGGAGATGTGCAGAAGGCTAAGATCATAAGGCTGGAGAGTAAAAGAGATGAAAAGACGGGTCGTATGAACATGGTACCTGTAAAGGGGACAGAAGAGGTGATAGACGCACAGCTTGTGTTGATCGCGGCAGGATTTCTGGGCAGTCAGAAGTATGTGACGGATGCCTTTAAAGTCTCTGTGAATGAGAGGTCCAATGTTGCCACAAAGCCGGAGGAGTATGAGACCAGCATTCCGGGTATCTTTGCCGCCGGGGATATGCACAGGGGGCAGTCCCTGGTGGTGTGGGCTATCCGGGAAGGGCGGAAGGCGGCAGAGGCTGTGGATGCTTCTCTGATGGGATATTCCAACCTGTAGGAAAATATTTGTAAAGCCTGCTTAAAGCAGATAAGGAATACAACGGGAATGCCGCACCGGGTCCAAAAAAGAGGACCGGTGCGGCATATTTTTTAGTTGTAACTGAGCCGTTCTTATGTTATGATAAAAATCTCTGAAAGAATGTTTTATTTCTTGCCGTAGGTAAGCACGGTGTCATACATCGCTTCTATATTTTCGCGTTTCGCATTGTCAATACTTCCATTCGTATCAAAAATATAGCCTCCGCCCGGGGCACAGGTATCGATGAGTGACTTGCAGGCATCAATCACCTGCTGCTTTGTTCCGTGCTCCAGCAGATAAATGGGCAGATTTCCTGAGATACATGCCGTATTTCCCAGGACTTTTTTTGCCTGTGCCATATCCACACTCTCAAAATGATATATGACTTTTCCGGCCGGAACGTCCGCAAGCTGCTCCAGGCGGCTGTTATATTTTCCTTCTGTGTAGATAAATGGCGTGACACCCATATCTATCAGTGCAAGCATGATTTTTTTGAGTGGTTTCCAGTAAAGCTTTTCATACTGTGCGGGACTCATGAAACCGTCCATCCCCTTGTGGAGGGGGAAGAAGACACGTTTTACAGGGAGCGGGGCTGTCTTAAAGTATTCATAGGAGGCAATCTGCATATCAGCCAGCATATCACAGGCCTTTTCTATCATGTCAGGACATTCAAGCTGGTCTGTGAGTGCTCCTAAGGTACCTCTGTAATAATCCCCGATAATATCAAAGGGTGCTTCGCCGATTCCTGTCATCATAGGCGGAATTCCCATAGCTGCGATCCGGGCAGAGAGGGCATTGCTGGCCGCCGCAGCTTTGGCGTCCTCCTCCCCGATCTTGGCTAATACGGAAAATGCCTCCTGTACTTCCGGGGAATAGAGGGAAGCCAGGGGTGTGGTGCTCAGTACAATGGAAGGAACAAAACGGATACCGGAAAGTCCTTTCAGATTAGGAAATGCCCGGGGCAGGTATTTGCGCAGGGTAAATCCCATAAAGTCATTGATGAACTCTGGATATTCCTCCTGGGACATATATTCATGTTCAATAACCTGATGGGTGGAAAAGTCCGGGACTCTTGTTCCCGGCCGTCCGGGCCAGTCGATCATGGTGGAGCCGGCCAGTTCATTGGCTCTGCCGCTGGTAAAGGCCAGGTGGATATCTGCGTCGGGCTGGAAATCCTGGTAGAAGCTGAGAATTGCCTGAGATGCTTTTTCGTAGTCGTACATGCTGTCACGGAAGGATGCACCATAGAGAAAGTATGGAAGCGCGCTGTTGAAGGGGGCAAATGGAACTCTGTCACCTTCCTTCAGAGCAATAGCATCATCCACCCTTCGGATACGTTCCAGGAAAAGTTCCTGGGGACCTGGTGATAATGTGGTTGGCTGATCAGTCATAATGACTCCTTTCCCACATTTTTTCTGCTTTTTGTGGAAAACCTGATCCATTTGGCAGTAGAATGTGTATAAATAGTTTCGTGCAAAGTTTACATCTTTATTATAATAAATTGTGGGGAAAAGTAAATGGAATTACATGTTTTTGCCCGTATTTTGCCTATATTCCTGCGGACATTTCTATCTGTGATTTCTGTCTTTATTTCTGTCTTTATTTCTGTAGGCATTTCTGCAGGCATTTCTGCAGGTGGTTCTGCCCGGCAGATGATATGGACTGCGTGGGGAAGCTGCCGGGAGTTTTTCTGTTTGAAATTATATATTTATGTCAGATGATTGGAGGATATAGTATGGATAAATATGAGATACTTAAAAAATATTTTGGTTATGATACGTTTCGCGAGGGTCAGGAGCTGCTCATTGACAGTATTTTGTCGGGGAGGGATGTTCTGGGGATAATGCCCACAGGTGCCGGAAAATCTCTATGTTATCAGGTGCCTGCCCTGCTCATGGATGGCATTACTCTGGTAATATCACCCCTTATTTCACTGATGAAGGATCAGGTTGGCTCCCTGAACCAGGCGGGAGTTCATGCCGCGTTTTTAAACAGTTCACTGACAGTGAACCAGTATTATAAAGCGCTTGATCTGGCAAGGCAGGGCAGATATCCCATAATCTATGTGGCACCGGAGCGGCTGGTGACCGAGGAATTTTTGGATTTTGCCCTTCACGCAAAGATTGCTATGGTGGCGGTGGATGAGGCACATTGTGTTTCCCAGTGGGGACAGGATTTCAGGCCCAGCTATTTAAAAATAGTGGAATTTATCAAAAAACTGCCGAGAAGACCGGTGGTAAGTGCGTTTACAGCCACGGCTACCAAGGAGGTAAGGGATGATATTATGGACATCCTCCTGTTGGAAGATCCGGAGGTTTTGACAACGGGATTTGACAGGCCCAATTTGTATTTTGGGGTACAGTCTCCAAAGAATAAATATGCGGTGCTGAAGAATTATCTGGAGATGCATCCTGATGACTGCGGAATTGTGTACTGTCTGACCAGAAAGGGAGTGGAGGAGGTCTGTGAAAAGCTTCGCGGTGACGGATTTTCCGTGACCCGGTATCATGCGGGACTGGGGGACGCGGAGAGAAAAAGAAACCAGGATGATTTTATATATGATAAATATCAGATCATTGTGGCAACCAATGCCTTCGGTATGGGGATCGACAAGTCCAATGTGCGGTTTGTGGTGCATTATAACATGCCTAAGAACATGGAGAGCTATTATCAGGAGGCCGGGCGTGCCGGGCGTGACGGAGAGCCTGCGGAGTGTATCCTGCTCTATGGGGGACAGGATGTTGTGACGAACCAGTTGTTTATCGACAACAGCCAGGAGAATCAGGAACTAGACCCGGTGACCCGTGAGATGGTGACAGAACGGGACAGGGAAAGGCTTCGGAAAATGACCTATTACTGCTTTACCAATGAATGCCTTCGTGATTATATCCTGCGGTATTTTGGCGAATATGGAGAGAATTACTGCGGAAACTGTTCCAACTGCCTGAGTCAGTTTGAGACGGTGGATGTGACTGAGACGGCAAAAGCACTCATCGGATGCGTGAAGAGCAGCAGACAGAGATATGGGGCCGCAGTGATCATTGATACGGTACATGGAGCGAATACGGCCAAAATAAGAAATTACAGAATGAATGAGAATCCCAGCTATGGGGCGCTTGCGAAAGTCCCTGCCTATAAGCTGAGGCAGGTCATAAACTATCTGTTATTAAACGAGTACCTTAAGGTAACCAACGATGAATATGCCATTGTGAAGCTAACGGAAAAGTCAGAGGAAGTGCTGGAGGATGAGACACAGATCACTATGAAAATGGCAAAGGAACAGGAACGTGAGCCCAGGGAAAAGAAGGAGAAAAAGACCCGAAAAGGCGCCGCTGCCCATCTGGCCGGTGCAGAGTTTACAGAGGCAGAAGAGCAGCTTTTTGAGATACTGAGAGGGCTTCGCCTGGAGATCGCCAGAGAGGAGAAGGTGCCGCCTTATATCGTTTTCTCTGATAAGACATTGACTCATATGTGTATTTTGAAACCAAAAACTAAGAGTGAAATGTTGTCTGTTACCGGGGTCGGGGAGTTTAAATATGAGAAGTACGGTGAACGATTTGTGTCGTGTATCAAGGAAAATGTGTAGGATGATAGTGGTAGGAAGCACCTGACCAATAAGGCACTGCAGCAGAAACTGCTGGATGAGGGTTATCTGGAGAACTATGAAGTCCGGGGGATTACCAAGCAGTGTGCTCCAGAAAAAGTTCAGAAAAGGGAAAGCAAGCGGGGATTTCCGGAAAGATGCGGGTTAGTGAAAATGGAAATGAATATGAGGTGCTCTATTACTCTAAAAGGCACAGAGATTGGTTTTGAATCTGATAAAAAATACATGGACTGAGAAAAATAGAGGATATTTCGGGGTGGTTTGGGGCTTTTAATTAAATTGAATTAACCTTTTGTATAAACAAATAGGACGATAAGATAACAAAAATAGAGAATATTACAAATTGGTAAAAATTAAGAAAGACTTAATGTTATTGTTAATAGTTTTGTTGACAAAAGTAGTCAAAAATTATATAATGAATTAACACTGAGGTTCGGATAAACAGGGCATTTATGCAATGTTTCATAATATAATATTATTATGTGGCAATGCATATTTTCTGTCTTATCCCCAGGTCTCATCCACGTCCGGGTGCAAGGTATGTGGATGGAAAATAAAGTTAATGGAGGGATTCACGGATGGTGAAAAGATTAAGGGAAAACCGGAAAAACAAAAAAGGTTTTACTCTGGTGGAATTGATTGTTGTTATTGTAATTATTTTGGTTTTGGCGGCGGTTATGGTTCCCAGTGTAATAAAATATGTCGATAAAGCTAATAAAGCCAATACTAAATCTGAAGCGGCAACGGCACTGATTGATGTGCAGGCACAGGTAGCGGACTATTATGCCAATCTGGAAGCTGGCGGTGCTGCAATAGGCGATCTTACGGTATCGGGTAATGTTACGGTTAAAAAATCTGCTACATTGTTAGCGGCAAAAGGAAATGGAAGGGCTGCTACTTATACAGTTGTCGAAACAACACCTACTACAGATGATGGTACAGATATTGGGGATGTTACATCATTTTCATATCAAGATGGAAAACATTGGGTGCAATGGTCACTTGCTCAGGGATGGGCTGAAGTTGATAAGCCATTAGCAACAACAGCACCGTAACTTAATTAAAGTAGAAAAAGGGAGGTTTCATAATAAAAAATGCAAACAGATTATGAAACACTCTCCCGCAAAATAAAATTCCGCAGACTACTAAAAATCTCCCTGCTAACGCTCCTGATCGGCATAGCTGTTCTTGCACCGGCGCTATGGTATTGGGATCAATCGATTCAAATGCGGTCTGCACTGCGAAGTGCCAAAAATGTACTTCTGAACACAGAACTGCTCTCCATACAGTACAATGGTTTGGAGGAACCGCTTCTGGACAGTTCCCGTGAGAGCGGAATGACAAAGGATGCGGAGGAAGAAGTGAAAAGTTATTCAGGAGTGGAAGGTGAAATTCATCTTATCTCCTGGAATAAAGCTAAATGCCGTGTACTGAGCATGACATATCAGGAGGGAAAATATTTAGTAATCTACGAGACAGATGATAAGGATTCCGGAACATGGACAATTTACCGGAAGACCCGACAATATAACAACTGACGTAACTGTCCTGACTGTCCACCAGGTCTGTGTTTCTATGCAGGACTGTGAAGCTGCGGAACAGCTGCGAACTAATAACAGGAGGGGATTTCGTTTGGTATCGACCAGGTGAAATCCCCTTTTGTCATTTCCGGATATTTGAGAGAGATATGGTTCGGAATTGTCTTTTTAAGAGGATGAAGTTTATGTACCATGAAAGGAAGTTCGTCCTTCTAAAAAAATAATTTGGAACAAAGAGGCTGATATGGACTTATATAATAGTTATCCGGCATTTATTGCTGTATTGATATTTTTTTTGGGAACCTGTGTTTTTTCTTTTCTAAATGTGATCATTTACCGTGTTCCAAGAAAAATGGATTTTATCCGAGGGCACTCTATCTGCCCGGCCTGTGGTCACCAATTGGGGGCGTTGGATTTAATTCCTTTATTTAGTTACCTTTTCCTGGGTGGAAAATGCCGTTACTGTAAAGTAAAAATAGGTGCCCGGGATACCTTCATAGAATTCTTCGGAGGCGGGGCAGCACTGTTCTGCGCCTGGTATTATAAGGAAAAGCCGGGGGTTGCATTGACCGTGTTCCTGTTTTTCTGTATTCTGACAGTAGTGACCTTTATGGATATTGACACCATGGAGATAGAGGATGGCTGCTGGATCGCCGTATATGTACTGGCCGCAGCGGCGTGTTTTACAATGCCGGAGATATCTTTTGTTTCAAGACTGATAGGAATTGTCTGCGTGAGTGTTCCTATGCTTCTCCTTACGCTGGCTGTGCCGGGGGCGTTCGGCGGCGGAGACATTAAGCTTATGGGAGCCTGCGGGGCGTTTCTGGGATGGAAAATAACTCTGGTCTCTGCATTCATTGCCATTTTGTTTGGCGGAATGTGGGGGATTGGACTGCTGCTTGGGAAAAAGAAAAGCCGCAAAGACCATTTCGCCTTCGGACCATTTTTATGTATAGGTATGGTGATAGGTCTTTTGTGGGGCGGACAGATTATTTCATGGTATATGGGATTTTTGGAAATATAAAGACTTAAAGGTATAGGTATCTGTACTTTTATACTACATATTGGGAGGCCTTTTTATGGCACAGTATAAATATAAGGCAAGAACACTGGAAGGCAAAGTGATAAAAGGCATAATGAACGCAGCGGATGATACTGAACTTCAGCAGAGGCTGCATGAACAAGAAGCTTTTTTACTGAATGCCAAAGAAATGAAGGGAACAAAGGGCGTAAAGCAGTTTAAGCCTAAAGTTCTGGCGGATTTTTCAAGACAACTGGGTACACTGATCGCGTCCGGCGTCACACTTGTCAGGGCACTGAATATTATAGCCAGCGGTGAGGCGGTCAGCCCAAAACAACGGGGCATTTACGAGGAGCTGCTCAGACAGATCCGCCAGGGTATTGCTCTGTCGGATGCTATGGAGGCACAGAATGGGGCATTTCCTCCTCTGATGATCTATATGTATCGTTCGGCGGAGACCAGCGGTAATCTGGATAAAGTGTCTATGCAGATGGCAGAGCACTATGAAAAGAGCCATAAGCTTAATTCAAAAATTTCCAGTTCTATGACATATCCTAAAATACTGGGTATTATGGTTGTGGCAGTTGTCTTGATCCTTACAAAATTCGTGCTTCCTCAATTCGATGAGCTGTTTGCACAGATGGAAGAGCTGCCTTTGTCAACCAGAATACTTATGGGATTCAGCACGCTTTTGCAGAATCACTGGATCATAGTGCTGGTAGTGGTGATACTTCTCGTTATAGGCGTGAGGGCGCTGCTTTTTATTCCCAAGGTACGGCTGCAGTGGCATAAGTTCAAACTGAAAATGCCTCTGTTCGGAAAGCTGCAGAAGACAATCTGCACCTCAAGATTTGCCAGGACATTAAGCTCTCTGTATTCTGCTGGTATCCCTATTGTATCGGCACTGCAGATCGCAAGGAAGACAATAGGAAATGATTATATAGATGCCCAGTTTGACCAGGTGATACCCTTTGTAAGAGCAGGTAATAATCTGAGTGACGGCCTGGATCTGGTAGATGGTTTTGTAAGAAAACTGTCTGATTCCATACGGGTGGGGGAGGAGACAGGCAGCCTGGATACCATGTTGTCCTCAACTGCGGATTTTATGGAATATGATGCAGATATGGCAATTGCAAAAATGGTCTCTTATGTGGAGCCGATCATGCTTTTGATCATGGGCGTGATCGTAGCGTTTGTTATGGTATCTGTATTTAGTGCTCTTTATGGTTCTTATGATTCCATTGCAGGGATGTCTTAGAAAGGGGTAACAACATGCTGACCGTATATTTGTCAAATAAATACATAAGAATAGTGACAGGCGATCACTCCTCCGGAAAAGTAAATATCCGGGGGATGTACTATACGATTGATACCACAGGATGTCTGGTAAACGGGTCTATTGTGGATGAGGAGAGCCTGCTTGAATTGCTGCGGGAGCAGTGGGAGGTGCAGAACCTCCCCAAAAAAGATGTATACCTGGTGCTGGACAGCAATCAGTTCACTGCCAAGGTGGTACAGGTACCGGTACTGAATGAAAAGAAAATGATGGAATACTTGGGCCGTGAATTTACGGATGTGGGGAGGATCTCCAATCCGGTTTATGGCTATTTCCCTCTGAACGGGGAGGATAAAAAGGCGAAAATACGGCAGGTATTCGCTATGGCTGCTCCCAGGGATTACGCCATACAGTTCGTGGAGCTGTTCGGAAAGCTGGGAGTGAAGTTATCCGGTATCGAGTGTGCCAATGGAGCCATGATACGGCTACTGGATAAAGTGGAACAGCTTAAAGGGAAAACCTGTATTGTACAGTTTGTGGATGAAATGAATCTGACCAATGCGCTTTTAGTTCAGGGCAGATATGAAACATTTAATAAAAAGAGGCTTTTCTCAGAACCGGGAACACCGGGATACGCGGTGGAGACAGCCAGGGCTGTCAGCAATTTGATCCAGTTTGCAAAGGCACAGAATATATCTCAAAAAATAACCAATGTATATGTAGCCGGATTGACAGATGAGGATTATACGATCTATGAGGACAGTATAGAACAGATCAATCCTGATCTGACAGCTGATAAACTGGAGAGCAGCAAACACTTTACATATGCCAAGACAAATGACCCGTATATCAGCTTTGCCAATTTTGCGTTGGCTATCGGCGGTATGTTGAAGACAGACCCAAAAACAAATGTGGCTGCTCAAATAAAATATACACCGGAACAGATAGAAAAAAGAAAAGCCAGGAGAAAGGTCACGATCCCGGTGGGAGCAGTTATAGGGGTATTGGTTCTGGCGTCTTTGGTACTCCTTGTGAGAAAAGTAATACTGACCGGTGAATTAAAAGAACTACAGGATTATAACCAGAGTGAATCGGTTTTGGAGGCTTGTCAGGAGTATGACGCGGCGCAGTCCAGGATGTCAGCTATTTCAGCCATACACACAGGGATGGAGTCCCTTGGCACAGAACTGGGAGAATATCCTCTTGTGGACAGCACTGTGGAGAATACCATAGCCTCCTGTGCAGAGGGACTGGTGTCTGCGCAGATCAGTTCCTATGATTCCACCACTGGGATCCTGAGCTTTAATACCAGCGCGGGAGATGTTGAGCAGATCAACCAGTTTATCGCACTGCTCATGGAAGAGAAGATATTTGCATCTGTGGATTATACCGGATACTCACAGAACCAGGATGGAGACTGGAGTGTGAAAGTGAACTGCACCATGGCCCCAGTACAGCAGGAGGTAGCAGAGGAATGACACTTAAAGTAACGGAGAGAGATAAAAAAATATTGTTGGTATTGGCCGTATTTCTTATTGTGCTTGGCCTGATTGCAGGAGTTCTGATGCCTCTCATGGAAAATACGCAGAAACTGGGTGAAGAAATTGCAGAGGCAGAGGTGGAAAAACAGGAAAAAGAAATGAAAGTGGCAGCTCTGCCCGGTATGAGAAGCAGAATGGAAAAGGCAGAAGAGGAATTGTCTGCAATGCAGGAGAGACATTATCCGGTAATGAAAAGTGTGGAGATTGACCGCATGATGACCAATACGGCAGTAAACTGCGGTATACAGGTCTTGGATATGGACATTAAAATGCCGGATTTTACATCATATACCACGCTTTTGAACTATGGTGACATCGTATACGGAGTGGAGCAGGAAAACAGTGAAAACACACCGTTTGACGGTATGTATACGGCCAGTCTGACTATGAACATGACAGGCTCCAGAGAGAATCTGCAGTCCATGCTGGATGTGACGGTCAGCCAGGAGCCAAGACAGAGGGTCACTGATTTTTCATGGCAGAAGAATCAGAAGGAAGGCAGCAGTGAATACACGCTGAGTATGTCAGTTGACATATATATGTACCAGGATGTTGAAATGTATGTACAGGAGCAGCTTTTAGGAGCGGCCCTTGCCGGTATGGAGACAGAAAACGGGACAGAAGGAAACAGTGAAGCTGAGGAGCAGTAGGAGTTATCATGGACAATAATATCAGAAATGTTCGTATCGGAGACGTTTTAAAAGAATATGGATATGTCACGGAAGAACAGATAAGCGCAGCGCTGGCTTATCAGAAAGAACATAAAGGAGTACGTCTGGGAGCTGCCCTGACAGATATGGGATTTATTTCGGAGGAGCAGCTTTTGGAGGCTCTGTCCACTCTTCTGCAGGTGCGGATCATTGACATTTCCACAATTGAAGTGGATGTAGAAGCTGTACAGAAGATTCCCCGTCAGTTGGCGGAAAAATATGAGATGCTGGGCGTAAAACAAGTGGAAGGTGTACTGACTATTGTGCTGTACGATCCTCTTAACTTTTATGCCATTGAAGATATCCGCCAGCTTACAGGTATGCAGCTTGAAATCTGTCTCAGCGGGCGCAGCAGCCTGAAAAACGCCATTGGTTATTATTACAGTGAGGTTGAGGCAAGAAAAGCCGCCAGCGTGGCAAATGAACAGTTTGAGGACCTGGCTCTTACGGATGAATTTAATATTGAGGAGGAGGGGGATGACGATACACCTATCATCAACCTGCTCAGCCGCCTGATCGACAGGGCATATACCACAAATGCGTCGGATATCCATATCGAGCCATTTGAGGATAAGACTACTGTCCGTATGCGTATTGACGGTGTTATCGTAGAGTTTGTGACTTTACAGAAGAACCTGCATGCATCTCTCATCGCGCGAATCAAGATTTTGGGTAATATGGATATTGCAGAGCGCCGGATACCCCAGGACGGGCATTTTAGAATGAGGGTTTCAGGGGAATATGTAAATATCCGAGTGTCTGTGATCCCCACTGTTTTTGGAGAAAAGGCAGTGCTCAGACTGCTTGGAAACAATTCCAATATAGACTATCCGGAAACCTTCGGTATGCATGAGGAGGATTACAAAAAGCTCAGGAGCATGCTGGGATCTCCCAATGGCATTATTTATTTTACAGGGCCTACAGGTTCCGGAAAAACAACTACACTGTACATGATACTCACAGAGCTTTCCAAACGGGCGGTGAATATTTCTACCATAGAGGACCCGGTAGAGAAAAATCTGCCCAAGATCAATCAGATGCAGGTAAACAATCAGGCGGGACTGACATTTGAGATAGGACTGCGGGCCTTGCTCCGACAGGACCCGGATATTATCATGGTAGGTGAAACCAGGGATGTGGAAACAGCATCTATTTCAGTCCGTTCGGCAATTACAGGCCACCTGGTGTTTTCAACGCTTCACACCAATGACGCCTCCTCTTCTATAATCAGATTGGAGGATATGGGACTTCAGCCTTATATGGTTGCGAACTCACTGGTTGGGATCATTGCCCAGAGGCTTATGAGGAAGATCTGTCCTGACTGCGGGGAGGAGACGATCCCCACAGCGGAGGAGAGACTGATCGTGGGTGAGGATATTAAGAAAATCATGCATCCAAAGGGATGTCCCCAGTGCAATTATACGGGATATAGAGGAAGGATCGCGATCCATGAGGTGCTGATGATAGACAGAACTGTCCGTCAGATGATCATGGACGGGGCTTCTGCCGAGGCCATACAGGATTATGCAGTGGAAAAACAGAAAATGAAGACACTGAAAGACGCCGGACTCAGCATGGTCAGGGAGGGCGTCACAAGTGTTGAGGAACTTAAAAAGGTAGCGTATTACAAATAAACAGATTTTCGCAGAAATAAAACGGAGGGTAAAGAAATGTATGATTTAAATCAGTTGATAATGATGGGAAGGGAAGAAAACGCTTCAGACCTTCATATTTCTGCGGGAATGCCGCTTATGATGCGAGTCCATGGAAAACTGGAGCAGACTTTGGCACAGCCGGATGGGCATGAGACAGAACTTATGCTGTACGGTCTTCTTGATGAGAGACAGAAAGAACGTCTGGCAGAGGGATATGATATTGACTTTGCGCTGGAGACACCGGATCATAACAGGCAGAGGGTGAATGTATTCCGTCAGCAGGGAAAGATAGCAGCCACCATACGACTGCTGAATAACCACATACCTACCCTGGAAGAACTGCATATGCCTCAGCTTCTGTATAAACTGGCAGAGGAACCCAGAGGATTGATCCTTGTCACCGGTCCCACCGGCAGCGGTAAGTCAACGACTTTGGCTGCTATGATCGAACATATTAACCAGACCAGGGCAGAACATATTATCACCATTGAAGACCCGGTTGAGTATACGTATGAGAGTAAGATGGCTTTGATACACCAAAGGGAGACTGGGAGGGACGTAGTTGATTTTGCGTCTGCTCTGCGCAGTGCCCTGCGTGAAGACCCGGATATTATCCTGGTGGGAGAGATGCGTGACTATGAGACCATCATGGCTGCCCTGACTGCGGCTGAGACGGGACATCTGGTGCTGTCAACACTCCATACCACCGGTGCGGCGCAGACCATTGAGCGTGTGATCGACGCATGTCCTTCAGGAAGCCAGAATCAGGCCAGAACACAGCTTGCAGGCGTGTTAAAGGGCGTCGTGACCCAGTGTCTGATGCCTGTGCCGGACGGCAGAGGCAGGATCGCGGGGACGGAGATCCTTCTCGGAACAGACGCGATCACCAATTTGATCCGTGAAAATAAGAGTCACCAGATGGGCAGCATGATGCAGTCAGGCGGTGCGTCCGGTATGCATACGCTGAACATGGATTTGATGAGACTGATGCGTGAAGGGTATATAAACAAAGAGACAGCCATTCAGTATACCAATGATAAGAGGGATTTGGAACAGTATTTTTAGCACATTAGTTATATTTCTGCGCATGTGGTCTCTGCAGAAGACTGCAGGCGAGGATTGAAATAAGGAATGAGTGGATCGTATGAAAAAAGGGGTATTGTACAGGAAGATTGACGGGAAGAACAGAAACCAGGGTGGATTTACGCTGGTTGAACTTATTGTGGTCATTTCTATTGTGTTGATACTGGCTGGAGGGGCAGTGTTCGGCGTGATGACCTGGATTCGTTGGTCCCAGTTTAAGGAGCAGAATGAGTATGCCAAGACTTTGTTCAGCGCGGCGCAGAATCATTTGACCGAATACAGTGAGAACGGGCAGCTGGGAGTACTGCAGCAGGTGCTGTATGATAACGATGAATATAAAAATCAGGTGAAAGTGAACGAGTTAGTAAATAATGAAGGCGGAAAATACAGCCTTGATTCATTATGGCCTGCCAGCGTGGGGAAAATTGATAAAGAGAAATACAGGGGAGAAATCTGTTATCTTAAAGGTGATGCACAGACATACAGGCAGTACCAGGAATATAAAACCGGCGGAGGAGAGAAACCGGACGCAGAGATCATAGCATTATATGATTTACTTTTGCCGTATGTATATGATCCTTCTATACTGGACGCGGCTGTTTCTGTGGAATTTACGCCGGAAGACGGGCAGGTTTTTTCTGTTTTATATAGCAATAAAAATGAAAAGTTTGAATATGGTAGCAGTGACGGCAAAGCCGTTGACATTACCAACCGTGAGTACAGTGTTCGGAAACAGAAAATGTTAGGGTATTACGGAGTAGATACGCTGTCAAAAGCCACCAGTACAAAGGCACAGAAACCTTCACTGACAGATGTGAAACTGAATAATGAGGACACTCTGGATCTGTCTTTCAGACTGAGCAAGGTAAAAGAAGCCCTTACTGCTATGACATATGAGATAACCATCTGTGACAAGGACACCAAAGAGAAAAAGCTGGTCATTCAGTTGGATGGTACAAGGCTGCAGAATAAGGAGTCAGAGAGCAGAACTCCGGTCATATGTAATGTCAGTAAATACGACAGCAGTGGGAACAGGCAGGAGGCCAGGGAGTTCCCGGTTTTGGCATGGCTGGAGGAAAATGCGTCTGTCAGAGTCATTTTGGATGCGGCGGACTTAAGCGCGTCCAGTGCGTGCTATAATAGCGCGTTCGACTTGATCAATTCAGAGGATGCCAAGGGGACTTCTGATGTCTACGAAACATTTAAAAAATCATATAGTTTTCACCGCTTTGGTGTAGACACAGAAGATATTTTCTGTACGGTTAAAGGTTCAGGTGCCTACTATAAACCTACAGCGAAAAAACAGAGCAATAGTGCCAATACATATTTTTCTTCTTATAAATCAGCGGAAAATAATGATAACAGCAGTACAAATACGTATGCCTTAACAAGTATAAGACATTTATATAATATTCGTTACCGGGAAGACAAAGCAGAGAGCGCAAGAGGTACCCGGGTGACATATAACGTATATCAGCTTGCGAAAAACATAGACTGGAAGAAATTCATATCCCAGGGAAATCTGTATGATACAGACCAGGTTTTCAAGGATGAGAAAACAGGAACTAAGCTGTCATCCGTGACTCCTGTGGAGGATAAAAATACATCTTTTCCATCTGTCATGCAATTAAAGTCCACATCAACTCTGGAGAGCAAAGGTGAGAAAGCATATTCTATAAGCGGAATCACCCTGCTTGAAAGCTCCAATAGTAAAGTGGCTACTTATGGGACGACTGACGTTTCAGGAACAATTCAAAATGTTAAAAATGGGGCAGTCGGTTTATTTGTTCAAAATAACGGTGAAATACGCAAACTCATACTGGATCAGATAACGGTCAAAGGAACAGAATCAGTAGGTGCATTCTGCGGAAAGAATGCGGGACTGCTGTCAGAGCTTACCGTCAATAACAGCAAAGAAGAGGAAAGCCCAAGCACTGTGTCCGGTTCGGCCAATGTGGGAGGGATCACAGGAGAACAGATAACAAAAAGTGATACAGGGACAGTTGAACTCAAAGGCCTTGTAAATAGGGCTGCGGTGACAGGAACCACTTATGTAGGCGGAATTGCCGGCCATCTTCAGGCAGATAGTAATAACAGTATTCTGGTGGAGCGCTGTACCAATTACGGAGTCGTGGAAGCAGTACCGTTTAGCAAAGAGAAGGGAACCGATGCAGCCACAGCCAAATATATCGGGGGAATTACAGGCTTTAGTGACAATGCGTCCCATGACGAGAAAAAACTGCAGATAAAGAAGTGTATCAGTTCGCCGCAATATACATCTGCGGAATTGAATGAACTGTTTCAGGAAGGAAATGAAGAGATCCTCTCCGGAAAGTTAAATGGAATATATGTAGGTGGAATTGCGGGATATAACAGAAACGGCCTGATCGAGGACTGCAGCACAGAGCAGGAGAAAAACAGGGAAGGCTTCATTTTTGGATACCAGTTTGTGGGAGGAATCGTTGGCTTTAATGAAAGTGAAACTGTAGCACTGGACGGAAAAGAAAGTATAAACGAGGCAAACGTGATCGGCGACAGTTATGTGGGCGGAATCAGCGGATGTAACAGCGGAAGTTCAGCCGGGAGTGATGACATCCGGGTGCCTGATCTGGAGAGGGATGTGGATAAAAAGATATCCAACTGGATCAACAAGGGAATCGTGGCAGCCAGCGGAAATTACGTGGGCGGCATCACAGGGGTAAATGCAGGGATAATCGAGAATTGCAGCAGCGAAGTGACTTCTGATGATACAGCCAGGAAAATTACAGACGCCCAGAGTCTCCATGGCAATTATGCCGGCGGGATTGCCGGATATAATAACGGTATTATCCGTGCATCCGGATCCGGCCAGGATTATTTCAGAAAGACCATCTCGCTGGTCAGCTATATTGCAGGTAATAACTTCGTGGGCGGAATCGTGGGATACAATGATGTGGAAGCAAGTGTGGAAGACTATATCCTAGCAGGAGGATATATTAAAGGCACAGGTACTTTTGTTGGCGGATACACGGGAGTGAATGCATCGAAAGCTCTGTTGGAGAACCAGGTGTTACAGTCAAATCCCAATGAAGTTACAGGCCGATACTGCGTCAGCGGCGTTATAGGCGGAAATATTGTGGCGTCATCCGGAGATATCCAGGCTGAATTTAACTCAGATAATTTTTTGGGCAATGTGGACGCAGTTGCGTTTACGGGAGGCTATATAGGTTATAACCGGCTTTTACAGAGTGATATGGATGAGAATTCCGACAGAAATAAGACAGAAGCATTGATAAATTCCATTACAGAAACATTTGATGGAAATGAGTATGATTTAGAAGACATAGTACAGACAGTATGGGATATATCAGGTGAGGAGACAGAGAGCCGTCTTACTATTGAGGGATTTGGGGACAGTTCAAACCAGCTTATAAAATTCGGAAGTTTAAATGCGGATATCTACGTGGGAGGTGTTGTGGGGTATAATGACCCTGACACCAGACTTACCATAACGAATGTTGTAAATAAGACACCGGTGACAGCCAGAAAAGAAATTGCAAATTCCCAGGAAAGACCTGACAGCGGGGATTTTGGCTCAGACGAATTTTTATTTTCTTATGCAGGCGGGATCATAGGCAAGGTTGATAAGTATGTGGTAGTTGATAACTGCAGTAATCAGGATGTGGGAGATGTGACTGCACAGGGAACATATCTGGGAGGAATCTGCGAGGTCAACGAAGGTTTAGTAAGGAATTGCAGCGTATCCAGTATCGGCAGTTCTGACCGCAGCTATGTAGGCGGGATCGCGGGCCTGAACAAGGGTATGGTGGAGGACTGCTCATTTACTGGCAAGACTATTACAGGTAAGAATTATGTGGGTGGAATGGTATCAGAAAATTATGGCACCATTAAAGCTCCATACTTGTTCCAGGCAAATATAGTTGCCACAGGTGATTATGTAGGAGGTGCTGCCGGATATAATTACCAAAGCGGAATTATCCAGCTTACCCGGGAAGACTCAGGGGATGTAAATGTAAATAGTTTGGCCATTGCCAATGTGAGCTCATCAGGCAATTATATTGGCGGAATTACAGGTGTAAATCTTGGAAATCTGAGCAGTGATCATACCTTTACTGTTTCCGGCAGTGTAAACGGCAATATAAACGCGGGCGGTTTTGCGGGGTATAATCTGAACCAGCCAATGCAAAAGCTGATAAACTATGCATCAGTAACTGCTGTGAATGGAACTGCAGGCGGCATTACAGGGGAATCCACAGGAGCGATCAGGGAATGTATCAATAATGGTTTCATATCTGCTGCGAAATCAGGTGCGGCAGGGGGAATTGTATCCATCAATAATAGTGAGATAAAGGAGTGTACAGATACTCAGATCGTATCAGCATCAAACGGAGACTGCGGAGGAATTGCCGGGGAAAACAACGGTAGTATTACAGACTGTAACGTAGAAGGCAGTATTACATTCAGTGGAAACGAAAATATTGGCGGGCTGGTAGGAAAAAATAATAAACAGGGCCAGATTAAAGGCTGTACAATACAGAATATAACAGTTGAAAACATGGATAACAGCGGTTCCAGCAATATAGGAGGAATTGCGGGAATCAACAGCGGAGATATTATTCTGAACAGAGATGCGGTTCAAAATACAGAGCTGTACTCCTACACATCAAAAAGTAATATTGGAGGAATAGCAGGAAAAAATAACGCGGACAGCCGGATCAGCGGTGCAGGATTGGATGAGGTAACCATAGGGTTTGCAGGCAGCAATGGAGTCTATGCTAATATGGGAGGCGTCACAGGTGTCAATTACGGCCGCATTGACGGCTGTGCTGCAGCAGCAGATATAACCGGCAATATGGGCAGTACGGATACCGGGTATGGCGGAATAGCAGGCATTAATGAATCAGATATCACAAACTGCACCTATGATGGAATGCTGCGGGCCAATGGCTCCGCAGACAATATGGTAAATATGGGGGGAATAACCGGTAAAAACAATGAAAGTGGTAAAATTGCTCATTCTTATATAGGTATTTTAAAGAATACAACCATTGAATCAGGTTTCCAAAACGGCAATGTAGCAATGGGTTATATAGGCGGCATGGTGGGATGGAACTATGGAGAGATCAGGGAATGCGACAATGCCCATAATTCTACGGCAGAAGTAAAAGTGATAAACCATGCGGGTCACACCGGCGGTATTGTGGGCAATAATGTAAAAGGGGCTGTAGTCAGCGGAAGTTCTGATGAACTTCTCTCCACAGGAAAGAAATGGTCCGTAGAATCCAAGTATTACACCAATGACGCAGGAACTGCCGGTATTATGGGATACAGCTCTTCGGGCAGGGATATCAGCTATGTGACCAATTATGCGGATGTCACTATTAATCCTGACAGTTCCAATGTGACGGCAGGCGGCCTGATAGGACGAATGGAAAATAATGAAAATGGTGCTATGAAAATTTACCATTATGAGAATTACGGTAATGTTAAGGGGATTCTTGTTGGCGGTGCCATTGGACGTATAAAATATAAAGGAGTATCCTTTGAGAAATGTACTAATTATGGGGATATAACAGCAGGTACGGCGGCCGGGACATCCATAGCAGCAGGATTAGTCGGTTCATATTATGCTAATGACATCACTATGGGTATGCCCATTTCCGTATTTACAGAATGTAGAAATTTCGGGCAAATCACAAGCAATGGCCAGTCAGGAGGAATTACAGCACATACAAATCCACTGAAAACCATTACCATTAAATATTCTGACTGTGTTAATGAGGGTTGCATAAAAGGCGGTACGGCTGGAGGAATTGCGGCGGCAATAAGCAGTGCAGACACGTATTTTTATCGCTGCAGAAACTATGGGAATAGTGTTTCCGATTTTTATGGTATTGTTCCCCAGAACAGTTTTAAAAAGATTCAGGATAGTTTCAGCATTACCAATAAGTACGGTTTGGCAAAGAGCGGCGGCACCATGGAGGATTCCTATTATCTTGCACAAAATACCTCCGCGGGAATTCCATTGACAGTAAGCGACCAGCAGGGACAATACAGTATTCAGAATAACAACAGTCAATTTCAAATAACAGGATTGGCGAATAACCCTAAAAGTGGTTTTACTGACTCCTCCAAATATACATTTACTGAGGCGGAGAAAAAACAGCGCCAGCGTGTTTATGAAGAGATAGATCCTAAAGTCAGCAAGTATTATGAAGATAAGACAAAAGCGGTAGAATCACCGGATTCACCCACAAATGTGTCTATTCAAAATAAATCAGGTATATTAGTGATCAAATGGGGACATAAAAATAAGAATTATGATCAGGATCAATTAGTGTACAGGGTGATTGACACCAAGAATAATAAAGAGGTTTTTAATAACTTTGATGAACCCATTGATATTTCCTATGGTATTGAATTTTACGGTATGCAGATTCCTGAGGAGTATTTTGGATATACAATTCAGGCATATGTAAGAACGGTCAGCGGATACTGTAAGCTAGAGGAGTATAACGAAGCTATGTACGGACCGGACAGTGGGAAGCGTCAGCCAGGCGCATCCAACTGGGTAAAGGCAGAGACATCTGTAAAAGAACCATTACCGGAACCTAAGATACATATAGAATTAGCTGCATACGGGCAGAGTGGAAACTGTGATAATCAGGGCTTTGTGGCGGTTTTGGATAATAAGGAGGATTATGCCGGAAACAAAGCTACTAAAGTAAAAGTAAAATTGTCTAATGGAAAAGAATTTACCATTGATACAAGCAATGGAAGATCCACAGCTAATACTACGATCACAGATTTAAATGACAATCAGATAATAACTGCGTATGCGGAGGCAGTATCTGATTATTCTGAGTCGGGACATGTAACTTTACAATGTGCGTTTTATGGTGTGAATTCATTAAAGAACAAAGATTATGTGACTACTAAATTTACTGAATTCTACGGAGAGAGAACCGGTAATTTATACAATCAAATTAAGATGGAGAAAGCGAGTAATGTAACAGAGCTGTATATGAATTCAGAATTGGTTGTGAGTGACTACAGATTTCATGATACAGAGGCGGACCAGACGTTGACTTGTGATGTCGCAGTGGCGGCAGGAACCTCCCACGTGACACAGAATTCAGGAGTCATGACAAGTAATTTGAATAATTTACCGGACGATTTATTGGATTATAGTAATATGACAGTGCGCACATATCCATGGCAGAGCCAGTCTTATGTCTGCTGGTACGGCCATCCGGTGAAAAGCGGAATAACAGAGGCAGAACTGATATCCTATATGAAAAATAAAAATCTGTTGGATGTAGAGAGGAAGAATGAGTCCGTATTTACCTCGGGTTCAGACGATACCAAGATTTCTTTGAAGGCAGGATATGTTATAAGACGTGATAGTGATGGTACATACGACGTTATTTACAGTTCCATCCTTGCCAACAGTATTTACAGCAGACAGGTAAAGAGCCGGAATTATGCTGTTTCGGATGATAAAAGCAAGGTAACGGCGTCTAATCCTGCTTACAGCCAGGATATACAGCCGTCACCGGTCATAAACGCAGTATATCCCCTCAGCAGCGATGGAAGATCATACAGCTTCGTGTGGGATGAAGGCAAAGCAGATAAAAATGCAGTCTATGATTTACAGTTGAAGGGTATTGCGAAAGACGGCACGGAGGTGCTGTTAAAAACAGAGACTGTAGATCGGGACACTCCAGACAGTTATCACTCAGAGGGCACTTCATACTGGACATATACATTCCGGGACAATGAGGAGGCATGGAATTATCCGAAAATCATATTGTCAGCAGTACGTGTGGGCACAACTGACGGAAACAATAAGACCTTAAAATTCCCATCCAGGAGTGAACAGTCATTTGACATACTGTTAAAGCTGTCACAGATATCAAGGCCTACCGTTCTTCTTCATAAAAATGATACGGAAGTAGAGAAAAACTCTCTTAGTTATGATATTACCTGGAATCAGGTTCCTGATATAGAAAGGGAACATACAGGTGCATACGAAATAACAGTCAACCGATCAGACAGGGACGATGAAGCCACATTCAAGTATGATAAGAAGGAAGACTTTGAGAAAAATCTTGAAAGGTATAAACGATTGTATGAGAGCAAAGGAGGAACGATAACAGAAGAGGCAGGCGGCCAGAAGATCGTTTACGTGTGGAAAGAAAATGTAAATGGTGCCGCTGTGGAAAAGACAATGGAATTGAGCTGGACACTTTCACCTGAATTTACCATATCTAAGACTTTGACAGAGATATGGGTATTTGATATGCAGGATGGAGATAACGCCAAAAATCAAATCACTAAAATGCTGGATTTAAACGATTATGAAAGAGGAGAATTGTTGGAGCTTTCTGTTCGCGCACTGGCAGCAGATGGTGATACAGTGTACCGTCATGGCCCGGGCGGCGTTGTGAGAGAGATGACTTTGCCCAGCCGTCTTGTAGTACCTGAGGTTACAGGAATAGCATCTGAGCCTGAATATAAAAAACATGAGGATGGAAAGACAGATACTTATATGACCCAGAGCGCATTTACCGAAGAGGGAATTTCTTTGACTTTTGAAGATAAGAATGAAAATCTCTATCAGGGTAAATATCAGATTGCGGCGGCGGTCTTTGAGGAACCTTCTGAGGCTGACATCGAAGATACATCTGCAAAAAAAGCAGGTGATGCACCTCAGGGAGACAGCTCTTCCGATTATTGGAATTCAGGGAGCGGACTTATTGAAACCTTGGTTACAAAAGAGTCACAGACAACCATGAACGGAAATTTCAGCAGTTCTGCCTATGTGTTAAAAGGCATTAAGACAGAGTATGCGGGAAAATGGCTGAAAATAGCACTCAGGAGTATATCAGAAAGCAATATTAGCTCCTGGTGGACGGATGAGGATGACGTCACAGAAAATACTGTGAATTACAAATGGATCCGCATACCAAGGGTTCAGGTAGAGGAAACACAGCAGTCAGAAGGGATAAAAACCATCTACTATGATGATCATGGAGGATGGACACTGGAAAATCTTGTGACACATACACCGGTAGAGCAGAGAACACTGAAATTTGAAGGCTCTCCCTATGCCGACGGATATCGCATACAGAGGGTGAGAGCAGCTTCAGACACAGATATAGATAAAGATTATTATTATACTGCATATGGAATAGACTGGATTTATCTGGAGCCGTCAGATGACGGGGGATATTATGTGTTCTGCAGCTCCTCAGCAGAGGATATCAGTATGGAGAACACTTCCGAAGAAAAGCCTGTCTGCTGGCAGGATGATACGGCAGTATACCAGACGACTATTTACAAAGGCGGATTTATAGAACTTCCATTTGCAGAAAACGCATGGGAATCCCCGGAGGCAACAGATTCCATCACTGTACGTTCATTTATAGAATGGGAAAGCGATTCAGAGGGAGATATGCCCGTATTTACGCTTGTTCTTCCGGACGCGGAGAGAATCAATGAGTATACCTATGAAAAGAACCTGTTTACATCACAGGTATCTGTGCAGGCGGTTGTCTCAGGGACTGAGGAGGAAGGAAATCTTACAAGGTACGAGAACTCACCTATTTCGCTGTGGTTCCGTTATAAACAGGAGCAGGATCTGTGGCTTACAGATATTATCACACTGCCGGATTATGAAAGAGAGCCATCTATCGGTTTGTTATGCGAAGTTTCAGCTTATAAGAATATAGCATATCAGATCACAGATACAGGAAAGAACAGAAGAGTATACCAGATAGAGATCACCAGTCCGGTGGATGGTTCTGTGCTTGACAAACGGTATATAAGTGCATATGGTACAGGAATTGATCCGGTAAGTATACTGCTGCTTCTCCCGGAAGATATATATGCCGGGTATGCCGGAAATAACATATCTGTGCGTGCTGCGGATATTGTACCGGAAAGTGGAGTGAGCAGATGGAGTGAATGGACACAGCCTGCAATACTGCCTGACATAACAATAACTCCTCCGGAAGTGGGAAGCCAGGACACAGACATGAATGCGTATTTTAGAGAGGATGCCCATCCTGAAGACACAACAACGGTAACAGTTCAGGCAGAAAAGCTGTACTGGACCTATGATCAGGAGACGGATGCCAAGACGGGGGGATATTATTTAAATATCGGAACAACCTCCGAGCCAGTTAAGATATGGACAGATAAAAGCGGAAACTGGTATTATAAGATTGGTAATGGAGCAGAGGAATATCTTAATTTGGGAGAGTCTGTGAGACTCATATCTCTGGCTTCACAGGTAAATGTAAGTGGATTGCCGTATGAACTATTAACCGATATAAACTTAACTGCCGCAGCATCAGAAAACGGAGTGGATTTCAGTGTTACAGTTCCACTCCCGGAGGTTTCGTTTATAATCGGTCACGAAGAGGCAGAGGCTGCTTTTGACTCATCAGTAACTATATTGCCAATAGCAGCAGATTAAAACATTATTGTCAAAAAAGACGCAGGCGGAAGAATATATGCTTCCGCCTGTGTGTGAGGAAAGGACACCAGCTATGAAAAAAGGGTTGTTGAGAAATAATAAAGACGGTGCCGGGCTTATTATTGCCATAGCTATTATGGCAGTATTAATGATGCTCGGACTTGCCTTGCTTTTGGTGTCTTTTTCTCTGTATTCAACCGCAAGCAGGCAGCAGGATTCAACCCAATGCCGGGAACTTGCTCAATCACTGAGCAGAGAGTTGGAGTATGAACTTACGATTCCGTCAACGGAGGCATATAAGAAGGGAGCAGCGGAGAAATATCCCTTATGGTTTTATCTGAGATATAATGTGTGGCAGAACAGTTGGAATTATTTTAATAATGATGAAAGAGGCCATATGGCAGATTATTCCTACCGGTACTTTAACGTAGGATTTGATGCAGATACAGGCAATACAAAAGAGCTGACAGACGGAATTTCTGTTTTAATGTACTGGATAAGTGAAGATGAAGTAAGTGACAAGAACGATACCCAGTTGGTTGTAGCTGTTACCAGTCAAAAAGGAAAAACAAAGACAACCATTACCTCTTATTTTGAACTCAATGTTACAGACAGCAAAAATATATCAAAAGAAGAAGAGGATAATTATGATGCGCTTTCCGGCGGAGAGGATTTTGATAAAAAAAATATTAATCCGGACTCAAACACTATTGATGAGAGTGAGATATGGAGCTGGGAGTTAAGCGAGCGGGAATAGAGGGTGCAGTGAATGAAGAAAAACAGAAAAAGCGGAACAACAATGATAGAAACTTTGGTGGCATTTTTAGTTGTTGTATTGATGATCGCCATGTTTTCAAAGGTGGTTTCGGTTTCGGTGCATATGCTGAATTCCACTCGGAAGGTGATGGCTGACACCGAAGAATTTAATAAAAACTATTATACATATGCGAATTTAAACAGCATGAAAACGTCTTCTATGGAGTTATATCTGGAAGTAGACAAGGATCAAACAAATGTGCTGAACGGCGCATCTGAAGCAAAGCTCAGCCTGAGCAAAGAATCGGGATTAAAGTACAATGTAAATGATTGGGGAACCGGATTTGTAATGTATACGATCATAGTACCCGAAAAAATCTCATCCGGGGAATAGGAAATATTCATAGGGGATCAATATGAACCGCAGAAAATGTAAGAACAGACATGAAGTAATTGCAGGGGTAAAATTGAAAAAAGCACTCAGGAATAAAAGGGGAGTGACTTTAGTAGAGCTGGTGGTGACGTTTGCGCTCATCAGTTTATTTGTCGTTCTTTCCACTCAGGTTATATCATCTGCCATGAGTGTATATTACAAAATTCAGAGTATTAATTATGGCCGGCAGGTATCAGACACACTTATGGACAAAATTGCCGGAACCATTGCCGGGGCTCAGGTTAGTATGGAGAGGGTCAATATTGAAAACGAAGAACTGAATACCAAATATACATTACAGATTGATGATGACATGTCAAAGATAGATCTGTATAACGGCAGTGGAAGTCATATTTATATAACAAACGCAAGGCCTGATACAGGCGGTGATGTTCAGTTGGTCATTCACTATTACCGTGTTGAATCTGTTCAGGAGGGCAGCAACAAAAAATTGGTCTATGAGCCGGTAGACTGGACTTTTGATAAAAAAATGTATCTTGATTATAAGATTACAAAACTGGAATTTTCACTGGCAGATCCGGACGGTAGGATATATCCTGAAAATGTGATCAAGGTTGATCTGGAAATAGAACATAAAAAGTTTGGCAGTTTTTCTGCCACAAGATATGTGGAGTGTTATAATTTCCAGGAAAAGGATGACTTTGCAAAGATCAAAGGACCAGGGAAGACAGAATCTGGTGAGGAATCGTCAACGCCAAATCCGCCGGTTAGCGGTGAAACTTATCCTAATACAGACATTGTAATTACAGATAGTTACTGGCCAACAGCAGAAGAATTGGCTCCTCTGAAAGATGGGGATACGGTAGTTATAAAAGCCGGCGGTATTTTTAAGTATACGGATGGCAATTATTATATTGTTAATAAAGATTTGGCATTAACAAAAACCCAGGCTGCAGGCGGTCCGGGAGGAGAGGTATATGGTTGGTTTAATACCCAGAAGCTCACAGGAAACATAGTGACATTTGAAGGGGAAGAACAAAGGTCGGATCTTCAAAGAGGCGATTTATGCAAGATTGGGGACGAATACTTTGTTTTTATTGATGGTGGAACATATGGGCACAGTCCTGCGGTCAGTCCAGGTCAGTGGTATAAAGTACCCTGAAATAGAATGTTTTAAAATCCTTATATTGACAACCGCAACATCCCTTGCTATAATACCAACCATAAATAAAAGAACAAGGGCGTTCTTATTCGGAGGGTACTCTGGATAAGCTCGCCCTTTTTTCGTACAAAAAATTACAAAAACGATAACCGGACAGATCGCTCGCCTCCTAAGTGCACGTCTCCGGTTCGATTCCTATCACCTATCAAGAGAGGAGATATCACAATGGAAAATTACACCAGGGAAGCAATCCTGCGCATGGCAGAGGAAGAGGATGTGGAATTCGTCCGCCTGCAGTTCACCGATATGTTCGGCACACTGAAAAATATTGCAATCCCATCCAGCAAGCTTGAAAAAGCTATGGATAACCGCTGTGTCATTGACGCGTCCTCCATCGGCGGTTTTATCAGAAATGAGGAGTCAGATATGTATCTGCACCCGGATCTGTCCACGTTTACAATCCTGCCGTGGCGCCCGCAGCAGGGAAAAGTTGCACGGTTTATCTGTGATATTTATCAGGAGGACGGCACACCCTATAAAGAAAGCCCCCGGTTCATTTTAAGCCGAGCTGCGGCAAAAGCCGCAGAGATGGGATATTCCCTTATGGTGAACCCGGAATGTGAGTTCTTCCTTTTCCACACAGACGACAATGGCATGCCCACCACCACAACACATGAAAAAGCGGGATACATGGATCTGAGCCCCGTGGATCTGGGTGAGAATGCCAGACGAGACATGGTGCTGACCCTTGAGGAGATGGGATATGAAATTGAATCCTCCCACCATGAGATAGCGCCCGGGCAGCATGAAATAGATTTTCAGTTCTCCGACGCGCCGGAGACAGCCGATAAAGTGATGACCTTCAAGGTGGCTGTGAGAACCATAGCAAAACGCCACGGCCTTCACGCCACCTTTATGCCTAAGCCGAAAGCAGGTGTCAACGGTTCCGGTATGCATGTGAATATGTTTTTGATGAAGGACGGAAAGAACGTTTTTTCAGATCCGTCCGATGATCTGGGACTGAGCCGTGAGGGGTATTCCTTCCTGGCAGGAATCTTTGCACACATAAAGGGTATGACAGCCCTGTGTAATCCTCTCGTCAATTCCTATAAAAGACTGGCACCGGGATTTGAAGCTCCCTCAGACATCACCTGGTCCTCCAGGCAGAGAACTGCACTGGTGCGTGTGCAGACACAGAGGGATGAAGGGGCAAGGCTGGAACTTAGAAGCCCGGACTCCTCATCCAATCCTTACCTGGTATTTGCCCTGTGTCTGGCGGCCGGCCTGGATGGAATGGAGAAGAATCTTCAGGCCCCAAAAGAGCTGAAAGAAAATATCCGAAAACTCTCCAAAGAGGAGAAGGAACTGGCAGGTATTGATACTCTTCCGGAAAATCTGAGCGAGGCCCTGGAAGAATTCAAGAAAGACCCGCTTATGGAAGAAGTGCTGGGCGAAACTTTTACGAAGTGCTATGTGAAAGCGAAGAAAAAAGAGTGGGAGAGCTACATGGAGCAGGTTTCTGAGTGGGAGATCGAACAGTATCTGTACCGTGTATAAAGGAACAGGAGGCAGTGCATGGGCATCATCATTATTGTTTTACCAAAACCGGAAGATGCAAAAAAAATACGGAAAATCCTCATACAGCATGGATTTGAAAATACCGTAGCATGTACAACTGCCGCCCAGGCTCTGATCGAAGTGAACAAACATCCCGCGGGACTTGTGATCAGCGGCTATAAGCTGCCGGATATGTACTACCGGGAACTGGCAGATTCCCTGCCAAAGTTTTTTGAAATGCTGCTCATCGGCTCTGCCAATGTGGTAAGTTCTGCCGGATCAGGAATTATGGCAGTCACCATGCCAATCCGCATTTATGAACTGGTAAACACGGTAGAAATGCAGCTTTGCCAGCTTGAGCGCAGACTGAAAAAAGAAAAGAAAAAACCAAAACCGAGAAGCGAACGGGACCAGAACTACATTACCAATGCAAAGCTCCTTCTCATGGACAGAAATCATCTCACTGAGGAAGAGGCATACCGCTATATACAGAAGTGCAGTATGGACAGCGGTACCAGTATGGTGGAGACAGCGCAGATGATCCTGACGCTTATCTATGATGAAGTATAAGGTTGAACTGTTATGATAATATAGCTAATAGTAATAAAGGAGAAATGTGATATGTTTACAATTAATGATAATTATCTGAAGCTGCAGGGCAGCTACTTGTTTTCCAATATAGCAAAAAAAGTAGCTGACTATCAGCAGGAAAATCCAAACGCTGACATTATCAGACTGGGAATCGGTGATGTCACACAGCCGTTGGCACCGGCTATTATCCAGGCTCTTCACAGTGCAGTGGATGATATGGCAAACGCGGATACATTCCATGGCTATGCGCCGGACAAAGGGTATGACTTTTTGAGGAACGCCATTGCGGATAATGATTACCGAAACCGTGGCTGTGATATAGAGGCAGACGAAATCTTCGTATCCGACGGGGCAAAATGTGATTCCGGAAATATCCAGGAGATTTTTGGGCTGGACAATAAGATCGCGGTCTGTGACCCTGTTTATCCTGTATACGTGGATACCAATGTCATGGCAGGCAGAACAGGCAATTATAATCCGGATGCACAGAATTATGACGGCATGATCTATATGCCCTGTGTAGAGGAGAATAATTTTGTTCCTGAACTTCCAAAGGAGACTCCCAATATTATTTATCTGTGTTTTCCCAATAATCCTACAGGTGCAGGGATCACAAGAGAAGAGCTGCAGGAATGGGTAGACTATGCCAACCGCGTCGGCGCGGTGATCATCTATGATGCAGCATATGAAGCATATATAACAGAAAAAGACGTACCTCACAGCGTGTATGAATGCAAAGGTGCGAGACATTGTGCCATCGAACTTCACAGTTTTTCAAAAAATGCCGGATTCACCGGTGTCCGACTGGGCTATACCGTAGTGCCGAAGGACTTAAAATGCGGCAGTGTTTCTTTGCACAGCCTCTGGTCCAGAAGACATGGTACCAAGTATAATGGTGCGCCGTATATTGTTCAGAGGGCCGGGGAAGCTGTCTATTCACCGGAAGGAAAGGAACAGCTCAAGGCCCAGGTGGACTATTATATGAAAAACGCAAAAGTGATCTACGAAGGTTTGAAAAACGCAGGATATTCTGTATCCGGCGGTATCAATGCCCCGTATGTGTGGCTGAAAACACCGGGCCGGTTAAGTTCCTGGGAATTCTTTGATGAACTCCTGCACAGAGCAAATGTGGTGGGAACACCGGGCAGCGGTTTCGGCGCTCACGGAGAAGGCTACTTCAGGTTATCGGCCTTCGGAACCTATGAAAATACAGTAAAAGCGATTGAACGGATCACAAAGATGTGATCAAGAATATCCTGTCCCGAGGTATCTGGATTTTTCTGGATATCCCGGGACTTTTTTAATTTATAGAAAAAGGAGAAATGTGATATGGAATTTGTGGAAGGTATCAGAGAAAAAGAGGTATTGGAACTTCCGGAGCTATTGGAAAAAACGGAGTCAGACGGTGAGATTTTTGTGGAGGGAGCTGTTCACAGCATCCGCAATATGGGCGAAATCGCCTTTGTCATACTGAGAAAAAGAGACGGCCTTCTTCAGACAGTATGGGAGGAGGGAAAGACGGAGCTGTCTGTGGTGGATCTGAAAGAGGGGGATTGCATCCGGGCTGCGGGCATGATCCGTAACGAGGAACGCGCACCCCATGGAAAGGAACTTCGTCTCACTTCTGTAGAAATACTCTCTTCCCCGGCAGCGCCTCTCCCCCTTGCTGTAGACAAGTGGAAGCTTAACACATCTCTGGAGACAAAGTTAAATCTGCGCCCCATATCACTGCGGAATGTGAAAGAGCGTGCCCGTTTTAAGATACAGGAGGGCGTGTGCAGAGGTTTCCGTGAATTTTTATACAGCCGGGGATTTACCGAGGTGCACACACCGAAAATCGGCGCGAAAGGGGCGGAGGGCGGTTCCAACCTTTTTAAACTCAGCTATTTTCATAAACCGGCAGTTCTGGAGCAAAGCCCGCAGTTTTATAAACAGATGATGGTGGGAGTATTTGACAGGGTGTTCGAGACCGGACCGGTCTTTCGGGCTGAGAAGCATAATACAAGGCGGCATCTGAATGAATATACCAGCCTTGATCTTGAGATGGGATACATTGACAGTTTTCTGGATATCTGCGGTATGGAGACGGGATTTCTTCAGTATACAATGGATCTGCTTGAAAGGGAATATGCCAAAGAATTGAAGATCCTGGGGGTAAAGCTGCCTGAGACAAGGAAAATCCCCCATGTCCGTTTTTCCCGGGCAAAGGAACTGGCTGCCGAAAAGTATGGCAGGAAGATCAGGAATCCTTATGATCTGGAACCGGAAGAGGAGGAACTGATCGGACAGTATTTCAAGGAGGAGTGCGGTGCGGACTTTGTGTTTGTCACCCATTATCCCTCGAAGAAAAGGCCGTTTTATGCCATGGATGACCCGGAAGATGAACGCTTCACCCTGAGCTTTGACCTTTTGTTCCGCGGACTGGAAGTGACCACAGGTGGACAGCGTATCCACGACTACAATATGCTGATGGGGAAACTGGAGAAAAGGGGAATGAGCCGGGAGGGAATGGAGCAGTATCTGGACACTTTTAAATACGGCATGCCGCCTCACGGAGGCTTGGGAATCGGACTGGAGCGGCTCACCATGCAGCTTTTAGGTGAGGATAATGTAAGGGAAGCCTGCCTGTTTCCGAGAGATATGAACAGACTGGAACCGTAAAGTGTACCTGAAGTATCTTAAAATTCATTCCGGCAGATTGTGACACACAGCCTGCCGGGAGCAGCTTTAAGAAACACCCTGGAAAAGGAGAGAAGATCATGGCAAAGCAGATCATAGATGATGCAGTTATGGAAAATGTGGAAATCCTGGCGAAGCTGGCCCTTACCCCAAAAGAGAGGGAAAAGGCCAGGGAAAAAATGCAGGAGATGCTGGATTATATGGATAAACTAAACGAACTGGACACAGAGGGAATAGAGCCGCTTGCCCATACATTCCCTGTGGAAAACGTATTTCGGGAGGATATTGTGACAAATGGCGATAACCGTGAGGCTATGCTTTTAAACGCCCCGAAAAGTAAAGACGGTCAGTATCAGGTCCCGAAAACAGTGCAGTGATGGAGGTTAGTGATATGGAAATCAGAGAAATGACAGCCCTGACCCTGGGCCATGCCATTAAAAGCCGGGAGGTGGGAGTCCGGGAAGCGGTGAAAGCATCTCTGGACCGGATTGGAAAAATGGACGGCACGCTCCATGCCTTTCTGGAAACAGATGAAAAAAAGATATACGACAGGGTAAAAGAAGTGGAAAACGGCATCAGATCAGGCAGATATACAGGTCCTCTGGCAGGTGTGCCCGCAGCGGTAAAAGATAATATCTGTACAAAAGGAAGAAAGACGACCTGCGCGTCCAGAATCCTGGAAAATTTCGTGCCCCCTTATGACGCAGAGGCAGTACGAAGAATGGAAAATGCCGGAATGATCGTCATAGGCAAGACCAATATGGATGAGTTTGCCATGGGGAGCACTTCCGAGACTTCAGCGTATGGGATCACCAGAAATCCCTGGGACACGGAAAAGGTGCCGGGCGGTTCCTCCGGCGGTTCCTGCGCGGCAGTGGCATCTGATGAGGCATTTGCAGCACTGGGCAGCGATACCGGAGGGTCCATCCGCCAGCCGGCATCTTACTGCGGAGTGGTGGGGATGAAACCCACATACGGAACTGTGTCCAGATACGGCCTTATAGCCTATGCGTCCTCCCTGGATCAGATAGGACCGGTGGGAAAGGATGTATCCGACTGCGCGGCTCTTTTGGAAGCAGTTGCCGGGTATGACGAAAAGGACAGTACCTCTGTGATGCGGAAGGACCTGCGGTTTACCCAATATTTAAAACAGGATTTGCACGGTGTAAAGATTGGTATTCCCAAAGAGTATCTGGCAGAGGGACTGGATATGGATGTTAAGAAAGCTCTGGTAGATGCGGTTCATTTAATGACAAGAAATGGCGCCATAGTGGAATTCTTTTCCCTGGGTCTGGTGGATTATGTGATCCCGGCTTATTATATTATCGCCTCTGCTGAGGCAAGCTCCAACCTGGCCCGTTTTGACGGGGTGAAATATGGGTACAGGACAGAGGCGTTTGAAGGGCTTCACGATATGTATAAAAAGACCAGGGCAGAAGGATTCGGGGAAGAGGTCAGGCGCAGGATACTGCTCGGCTCTTTTGTGCTTAGCTCCGGCTACTATGACGCGTATTATCTGAAGGCTTTGAAAGTAAAGGGTATGATAAAGAAGGCATTTGATGAAGCCTTTGTAAAATACGATATGCTGTTGGCACCTGCCGCTCCCACTACAGCACCGACTATAGGGAGCAGCCTTTCGGACCCGCTGAAAATGTATCTGAGCGATGTCTATACCGCGGGTGTGAATCTGGCGGGGCTTCCGGCCATAAGCGTTCCCTGCGGCAGAGACCAAAACGGTATGCCTGTGGGAATGCAGTTTATCGGGGACTGTTTTCAGGAAAAGAAGATCATACAGGCTGCCTATGCCTATGAGCAGATCAGGGGAGAATTCCCGAAAGCATATGGAAAGGGGGAAAAATAATGGCAAAGCAATATGAAACAGTCATTGGCCTTGAGGTCCATGTGGAACTTGCCACAGCCACGAAAATATTCTGCGGATGCTCCACAAAATTCGGGGGAGCGCCAAATACACACACCTGTCCTGTATGTACCGGAATGCCCGGTTCCCTGCCTGTCCTCAATAAGCAGGTGGTGGACTATGCGCTGGCACTTGGACTGGCAGCCAACTGCCGGGTAAATCGTACCTGCAAGTTTGACAGAAAGAATTATTTCTATCCTGACAACCCGCAGAACTACCAGATTTCCCAGCTATACCTTCCCATATGCCATGATGGATACCTGGAGATCATGACTTCTTCCGGAAAAAAGAAAATCAGGATCCATGAAATGCATATGGAGGAAGACGCAGGAAAGCTGATCCATGATGAGTGGGAGGACTGTTCCCTTGTGGATTACAACAGAAGCGGGGTTCCTCTGGTAGAGATCGTGTCCGAACCGGATATGAGAAATTCAGAAGAGGTGATCGCATATCTGGAAAAGCTGCGCCTAATCTGTCAGTATCTGGGGGTATCAGATTGTAAGCTTCAAGAGGGTTCCATGCGCGCTGATGTCAATTTGTCCGTGAGAGAGGCGGGAAGCAGCGAACTGGGTACCAGGACAGAGATGAAGAACCTGAACTCATTCAAGGCCATTGCCAGAGCCATAGAAGGGGAGCGGGAACGGCAGATCGAGCTTCTGGAAGAGGGAAAAAGTGTACAGCAGGAGACAAGGCGGTGGGATGACAACAAAGAGTTTTCCTATGCCATGCGCTCCAAAGAGGATGCCAAAGATTACCGGTATTTTCCGGACCCGGATCTCCCTCCTGTTGTGATAAGCGAAGCCTGGACCAGGCAGATCAGGGAGCGGCAGCCGGAGCTTCAGGAGGAAAAGGCGCAGCGGTATGAGAGGGAATTCGCACTTTCTCCTTATGATGCCTCGCTTTTGACACAGTCAAGACATCTGGCAGACTTGTTTGAACAGACAGTCAGCCTTCTTGAGCAAAAACAGATTGCCGGAGCGCCGAAAAAGGCAGCGAACTGGTTTATCGGTGAGACACTGAGACTTCTAAAAGACAGGGGGATGGAGACAGAAGAACTGCATTTTACCCCGGAACACCTGGCAGATTTGATCGTGGTCTGTGAAAAGGGGGAAGTGAACAATCAGACAGCAAAGAAAGTATTCGGCAAGATTTTTGATGAGGATATAGAACCAATCTCCTATATTGAAGAAAACGGTCTGAAATCTGTCACGGATACCGGAATGTTGGAGCGGGTTGTGGAGAAAGTGCTGGCCCAAAATCCGAAAACCGCAGAGGAATATCAAAGCGGCAAGACAAAGGTTCTTGGTTTTCTGGTGGGGCAGGTTATGAAAGAGATGAGAGGAAAGGCAGACCCCCAGGCAGTGAATCGGCTGCTCACAGAAAAATTGCAGTAACCTTTGTTTTGGATGTGTTGAAAACTATAAAACTTTACAAGTTTTTTCTAATCGATTATACTGTTTCTAAGACAATCCCCGGCACTGAGTACGTCTGCCGGGGATTTTTAAATGGGCAGCACGGCCGCTGCAGGCATTACGGGCTTGTGTTTTGAACCTAAAATGCGCAAGGAAATAAGGAGGCAGATATGGAGATTAAAGAATTTCAGGAAAAGCTCAGTGAAACACTGGGGCTGGCAGTGAAAAATGGAAAGAAGATACATGCAGATACAGTGGAAGGAATTTTTGGAGGCAATGGGCTGTCAGAAGGACAGATGCAGAAGGTGTACGAATATCTGGCTATACAGGGAATTCAGGTAGACGGAAAAGCGACGGGCAGCAGGACAGGCAGCAAAGCCGGGGACGGCAGCACATTGGACAGAGAAGAGCGCAGCGGAATAAACGTCAGAGCAGAAAACGGCAGTACAGATAGCATAGCAGAGATTAGCGAGGCGGACAGCAAATCAGAGAAAGCACTGACGCCGGAAGAAGCAGAGTATCTGGAAGAGTATGAAAATACCCTGAAGAATATCCCACCAGAAAAGCCCGGAGAAAGAGAAGTCCTTTTTCAAAAAGCACTGAAAAAAGACGAGGCGGCAAAAAAACGCCTTGCGGAATTATACATGGCAGAAGTAGTGAACACAGCCAGAGAGCTGCGTCACGAAGAAATTTTTATTGGTGATATGATCGCTGAGGGAAATATCGGCCTGCTCACTGCCATGGAAACGCTGCATGAGGCAGAAGATTTTCACGCCTTTCTTTGCGGGGAGATCAGAAATGCCATCCTTTTTATGGTAGAGCAGCAGACAGACCAGAAGCAGAGTGACAATATTCTGGTGGAAAAAGTCCGTGATCTGGAGACAAAAATAAAAGAACTTTTGGAGGATGACGATGCAAAATACAGTGTGGAGGAACTTGCCGCTTTTCTGGACATGGAAGTGGACGAGATCCAGGCTGTACTGCGCCTTACAGGAGAGGACAAATAGGAACGGAGGTATCTGTTATGGAGGTCACAAAGTATGGGGAAGGTTTTTATATTCTGGATGATGGGAGAGTGCGGGAATTCCTGATCACAGGCAGCAACGAAGCGCTGCTCATTGACACCGGTTTTGGGGATTCCGGGACAGCAGAGGAGGTCAGAAGACTGACGGATCTGCCGCTGAAAGTAATTTTGACTCATGGTGATATTGACCATGCCGGGGGATTGTCTGGCTTTGGCGAATGCTGGATACATCCAAAAGACGCGCACATGATTCCGCGAAATATATCCGTTTACGATTTGCATGAGGGGGAGCACATCACTGCCGGTGTATATGATTTTGAAGTCATTCATATACCGGGGCATACTTACGGGAGTATAGCTTTGCTGGACAGAAAAAGGAAGCTTCTCCTGCCGGGAGATACGGTTCAGAAGGACGGGCCGATCTTCATGTTCGGAGAGAATAGAAACCTGGATTTGTATATAGAAAGTCTGGGAAAGCTGCTGGATCTTGTATCAGGAATAGAAGTGATCCTTCCATCTCATCACGGATGTCCTATTTCACCGGATCAAATTTCCTATTGTCTGGAGGATGCTGTGGAGCTTAAGAAGGGAAACTTGGAAGGGAAGGACCATCCCAGTCTGCCCTGTAAAAGCTTCAGAGGGAAATGGACTGAATTTTATTTCTGAGATCGACATAAGTTCGGCAGTCTATAGATGCTGTTTATAGAGTGTGCAGGAACAATTCATATATTTTTTATAGAATAAACAGACCTTGTTCATTGAATAATTTTATGAAAAGTGGCATACTTAAAACAGAGATTTCCTGATATGAGCAGGGGATCACGGAGGGAAAATATATGGAAATAAAAGACAAAAAACCAAAAAAACCAATATTGTTTTATTATGCCATTGTCATCGTTGTTTTGGTTCTTCTGAACACGCTGCTGGTGCCGTCTATTGCGGAACGGAGCATCAAGGAGGTCAGATATGACCAGTTCCTTAGTGATTTGAAAGGCAGCAAGATAGATGAGGTAAGCCTTGATGATGACACTATTTATTATACCATAAAAAGCGGCGATAAAACCCAGGTATACAAGACTGGAAGGATCAATGATCTGCAGGAAGTGGAACGTCTGGATAGTTCAGGGGTAAAATTTGCCAAAGATATTCCAAAAAAACAATCTCCCATCCTGACATTTCTGTTGTCCTGGATCATCCCAATCGCCATTTTCTTGTTCATCGGTAACTGGCTGAGCAAAAAGATGATGAGCGGCATGGGAGGCGGAGCCGGAGCCATGAGCTTTGGCAAGAGCAATGCAAAGGTTTATGTAAAATCAACTAACGGAATCATGTTCTCCGATGTGGCCGGCGAGGATGAGGCAAAGGATCTGTTGACAGAGATCGTGGATTATCTCCACAACCCCGACAGATACCGGGAAATCGGTGCGTCCATGCCAAAGGGAGCACTTCTTGTAGGCCCTCCCGGAACCGGTAAGACACTCTTGGCAAAGGCTGTGGCAGGTGAGGCCAATGTACCGTTTTTCTCTATCTCCGGTTCGGAATTTGTAGAGATGTTCGTTGGTATGGGTGCTGCCAAGGTGCGTGATCTGTTCAAGCAGGCCAATGAAAAGGCACCGTGTATTGTATTTATAGATGAGATTGATACCATTGGAAAGAAGCGTGACGGCAATATCAGCGGCAATGACGAGCGTGAGCAGACATTGAACCAGCTTCTGACTGAAATGGACGGATTTGACGGCTCCAAAGGTGTTGTGATCCTGGCAGCCACCAACCGTCCGGATTCTCTGGACCCGGCGCTGCTTCGCCCGGGACGTTTTGACAGACGTATACCTGTAGAGCTTCCCGATCTGCAGGGACGCGAGGAGATTTTGAAGGTACATGCAAAGAAGATCAAGATTTCCGATAATGTGAATTTCCGGGATATTGCAAAAGCGGCTTCCGGCGCGTCCGGAGCAGAGCTTGCCAATATTGTGAATGAAGCGGCGCTTCGGGCTGTCCGTGACAGAAGAAAATTCGCAACCCAGGCAGATATGGAGGAGAGCATAGAGGTGGTCATTGCGGGATATCAGAAGAAGAACCGTGTGCTTTCCGAGAAAGAGAAGCTTATTGTCTCTTACCATGAGATAGGCCATGCGCTGGTCGCAGCCATGCAGACGGATTCCGCGCCGGTCCATAAGATCACCATTATCCCCAGAACATCCGGTGCGCTGGGCTACACTATGCAGGTGGAGGACGGCGAGCATTTCCTCATGTCAAAAGAGGAGCTGGAGAATAAAATTGCCACCTTCACAGGAGGACGGGCGGCGGAGGAGCTGATCTTCCATTCCGTCACAACAGGCGCCTCCAATGATATTGAGCAGGCTACCAAGCTGGCCCGCGGCATGATAACCAGATTCGGTATGAGTGATGAGTTCGACATGGTTGCCATGGAGAGTATGACCAATCAGTACCTGGGCGGGGATTCCTCTCTGTCATGCTCCTTTGAAACCCAGACCCTGATCGACAAAAAGGTTGTGGAACTGGTTAGGGTACAGCATGAAAAAGCCTATAAGATTCTGAAAGACAACATCGGCAAGCTTCACGAACTGGCAAAATACCTCTTTGAAAATGAGACTATAACAGGGGAAGAGTTCATGAATATTTTGAATACCCCGCTGCCTCAGATCCAGGAGAATCAGGAAGCGCAGGCAATAGAAACAGAGGAATAGACAAAAATAAATCCGGCCTCTGCCGCTTATAACCGAAACAGCTAAATGTTTTGGGTTATAAAGGCAGGGGCCGGTTTTTGCCTGGCTGCTGAACGGTTTCTTACGGTCAGCGCAGGAAAGGCACAGACCTACTTAACAGTTCCCTTCTATTCTTCTTTCGGTAGAATAATATTCAGTAATATAGCTATGAGTGTCGCCAACACCACCGGGGACTTGCCGAAGATCATGGTTACCCAGCTTGGGAAAGTGGCCAGCGCTGCGGATGCCTGTGAGATGCCCATTCCGAGGGCAGCCGCCAGACCTACAATGGAAGTGTTCCTGTAGTTCATATCCTCAGAGGTGATCAGTTTCATGCCCGTCATGGCAATGGACGCGAAGACAGATACAGTGGCACCACCCAGGACGCATTGAGGGATCGTAGTGAGCAGCGCTGAAAATTTGGGTATCAGTCCGGCTACGCCCAGGATAATGGCTGCCAGTCCCAGGACACAGCGGTTTACAACCTTTGTGGTTGCCACGATACCTACATTCTGGCTGTAGGTGGCTGTGGGAAGTCCGCCGAAGGCGGCCCCGATGATATTCATAATACCATAACCCACGATTCCGCCCTGAAGTTCCTTGTCACTTGGCTCTCTTCCCAGACCGCCCACTGTGGTTGCCGTGAAGTCACCGATTGCCTGCACGGAATTAATGGCAAAGAGAAGACCGATGGCCACACAGGAGGACACTTCAAAATTGATGCCGAAATGCATAACCTGCGGAAACTGGAATACGCTGGCTGAGGCCACACTGCTGAAACTCACCATGCCAAAAAAAGCAGAGACCACATATCCCGCAAGCATTCCGATCAGGATAGAAGCCAGCTTCACGATTCCTTTTCCGAAATGGTTCAATACAGTTACAATGACAAGCGTAAAGATAGCCACAGCCCAGTTCTCCCAGGAGCCGTAGGTCTCACTGCTGGTGCCGCCTGCCATATAGTTGATGGCTGTGGGATACAGGGAGAGACCGATGGTGAACACAACGGTTCCCGTGATCAGAGGCGGAAAGAATACCCTGATCTTCCTTACCAGCAGTCCAACTACAACAGCCACGCATCCACCTACGATCTGAGAGCCTAGTATGGTTGCAACGCCGTATCCCTCGGCAATGGCCTGCATACTCGGCACATAGGCAAAGCTGACGCCCATGATGACGGGCAGGGAGGAGCCGATGTGGAATCCGCTTTTGCTGCCCAGAGGAAAAAGCTGGAGCAGTGTAGAGATTGCGGACACAAAAAGAGCAGCCTGAATGAGGATGACCTTGTCTCCCTGAGACATACCTCCTCCGCTGACGGCTCCTGAAACAATAATGGCTGGTGTAACACAGCCGACGATCATGGCGACTACATGCTGCAGTGCCAGCGGCAGTACCTGACGAAACGCGGGAATGCCTTCCAGTTCAAAGATACTTCCTTTACCGATTTCCATTCCTTTCATTATGTAATTACCCCCATTTGATTTTCCGAAACATCATGGCCGCATGGTCAAACTGCTGTCCCCGGAAACATTTTATGAAACACGGTATGTTAGATTACTATAATATTAGCAAATCAGCGAGCTATAGTCAATGAAAATTACAAAAATTTTTAGATAATCTAAAATTTTTTGTACAACATGAATGAGAATGCCATGTTGCACCTTACAGAGAATAATGGTAAAATCAAAAAAGATGAAAACCACGGGCTGCCGGGAACAAATATAAAGAGAGCTGCAGGACTTAATTATGAACTATATTGTATTTGATTTGGAATGGAATCAGTGCCCCTATGGTAAGGACAGGGAGAATAAGAGGCTGCCTTTTGAGATTATCGAAATAGGAGCCGTGAAGCTGGATGAGAACAGGAATGTGACAGAACAGTTTCATGAAATCGTCAAACCTTCTGTGTACCACAGGCTGCACTACCGCACAAAAGAAATATTGCATATTGATAAACAGACACTGGAAAACGGAGTCCCTTTTTCCAAGGCCATCCGCAGATTCCTGAAATGGTGCGGGGAGGATGTGATGTTCTGTACCTGGGGTCCCTCCGACCTGGTGGAGCTGCAGCGCAATATGAAATACTACAGGCTGACATACCTTCTGGAAGGACCGCTCCGCTATTATGATGTACAGAAGCTGTTCGGGATCGCCTGTGAGGGGGAAAAGAACAGTCGTTCCCTGGAATACGCCATTGACTATATGAAACTGGACAAAGGAGAAAATTTTCACCGGGCGCTGAACGACGCTGTCTACACTGCTGAGATATTCGCCCGGCTGCCTATGGATACGGTGAGAAAGTTTTTTTCAATCGACTGCTATCAGAACCCCAAGTCAAAGAGCGAGGAAATCCACACGGTATTTGATGATTATTCCAAATACATTTCCAGAGAATTCCCCACAAAAGAGGATGCCATGAAGGACCGTGAAGTGGTGAGTACCCGCTGCTTTTTCTGCGACAAAACCGCGAAGAAAAAGATACGCTGGTTTTCCCTTAACCCCAAGACTCACATGTGTCTGGCCTACTGTCCTGAACATGGGTATTTCCGGGGCAAAGCAAGGCTGAAAAGGACTGATGAGGGAAAATACTATGTGGTCAAAACAGTTAAGAAGATCACCGAGGAAGAAGCCGAGGAAGTAAGGCGTAAGAGAGATATGCTGAGAAAGAAAAGGCGTGCGAAGAGACACCAGGAATATTATTAAAGAGAAAAACCCCATCGGAAAGCTGCCGGTTTAGTCGGCGGTCTTCCGATGGGGTTTTGTATTCGATTTTAGAATATGTCAGTACAGACATATCAATTTTTTTTCTTTCTGCTCTTGTTTCTCTTCTTCCTGTGCCTCTTGATCTTTATTATGAGAAGTACGATATAGAAGATAACTGCTGACAGCAGAAAGAGAAGCGCGGGGTATTTCCACTTGGGCATGTTTTGGAAATTGTATTTAAGTTCCTGAAAGAAGTCACCAAGTGAACTGGAAGAGGTTTTGGGAGTCCTCTCTGCAGCAGCGCTGTCCGCTGTGTTGTTCTGAGCAGCCGCTCTGGCTGTATTGGCAGGGGAGTCCTTGGCAGCGGCCAGGAATTCGGACAGAGTAAGGGTTGGACAGACCTCTGCATGAGCGGTAGCCAGTAACTCTTCACCCAGATAATAATCTGTAGTCAGAACCTTTTTATCCAGAGTGGTCTTCCTGGTCAGATCCTCAGCCGGCAGGTTGGCGGGCAGATTTGCTGTTGCGGTATCGGTATAACGCGTCATCATTTTGGACTTAGTCAGGTTGTAGAGGTAATGTTCAATAGGCAGCGGCTTCAGGCACCGGATTTCCCCTTTCTGGGCAAGGACTGTCTTGTGAAAATTGGAGAATCCATAATCCAGCAGTGCTGCGGTATCCGGATACTGATAGACAGCATTGTCAGCCAGGACCACAGAGATAAGGTACATGCCGTTTCTCTGGGCATATGTCACAAGGGAGTTCCCTGCATCGCTGGTATATCCCGTTTTTCCTCCCAGACATCCGTCATAATGCAGATCACCGGATACGAGCATCTTATGATGATTGTTCAGCCAGCGCTCTTCGTCTGTAATGTTTGTCTTGGGTTCAATGTAATATTCTGTGGCTATGATCTTGCGGAAGGTCTCATTTTTAAAAGCTTCCCTGGCGATATTGGCAAGATCCCTGGCTGTAGTGTAGTGTTCCGGGTCATGAAGGCCGTTGGCGTTGACAAAATGGGTGTTTTTACATCCCAGTTCCTCTGCCCTGCTATTCATCATGTTCACAAAATCCGGGATACTGCCGCCTACAAATTCTGCCACACCGGAAGAAACCTCATTGGCGGAAGCCAGGAGAACCGCGTATAAGCTCTGTTCCATGGTGAGGATTTCCCCGGGCTTGATGCCAATATGAGTGCTGCCGGGTTCTATACCGTTTACAGCTTCGGCTGAAAAGGTGACCTCATCGGTCAGGGTGCTGTTCTCAATGGCGATCAGAGCTGTCATGATCTTCGTGGTGCTTGCCGGGTATCTCTTTTCGTCTATGCCTTTGGCGTAGAGTATCTGGCCCGTCTCTGCATCCATAAGTATTGCGGTCTCTGCAGCCACCTGTGGGCCTGTGGGCCATCCGGGGACGGCGTCAGACTGAACCTCCCAGTTATAGCTGTCCGGCGGTGCATTGGGGTCTTTGGGAGCCTCAGCCGGGGCATTGGGATCAGCCGGTGCGTTGGGATCAGCAGCACTACCGGGATCAGCAGGGGCCTGTGCCGCGTCCTGTGCGGTTCCGTATACGGTGGTCTGTCCCATGCCTAGGAGAAGGCAGGATGACAGGATCAGGGCATTTATCCATAGTTTGGTTTTTTTCACAATAAAATCCTCGTTTCTTAAAGGCTTTTTTTATTATAAGAGATTTTTTTGCCGGATACAACCCCTTTTCGGGTATACATTTATGGGGCATCATTCAGGGTTACCGGATTTATGGCCAAGAGTGAACAGTGCCTTTTCAGGGTAAGCTTAAAGGGTTTTGACATATTCACTGGGAGGAAGACCCACGAATTTCTTAAACTTCCTGCTGAAGTAGCCGGCATTGTTAAAACCGGTGGTTTCAGCCACATAGCCTACATTGTCCACGCCGGAATCAAAAAGCTCTAGTGCCTTATTTAGCCGGATCTGGTTAATGTAATCATTTATGGTAATACCCTGGTCGCGTTTAAAACAATAACAGAGATAACTGTAATTCTGGAACAGATTCCGGGCGATATCCTCAATGGTCAGCTCGGGATCACTATAATTCTGCAGTATATAGTCCTGAACATTGCGGGTGACAGCGCATATTGATGCGGTAGGATTCTCCTGGCTGAGCTGCTCTGTAAACATATCGATCATCCAGCGCCTGATCTCATCACAGGAACGAAAGTTGTCCAGTGTGTCGGAGAGACTGCGGGAATCTCGGAAGAGAAAACAATTTATGGAGTTCTGTTCATTCAAAGTGGATAACAGAGAGGAGAGCAGTTCATAGGTGCAGAAAATGATATTGTCATAAGAAAGCTTTTTTTCACGGAAAGTATCGTATAAGCGACCAAGCGTCTCTGTGATATTTACCAGGTCCCGCCGGCGAATCAGCTTTTTCACATCAGCCAGCACGGTTTCCGGTATACGGTAAGCGGTCAGGTTCCATTCCTCGTAAAAGAGAAGGCTGTGCTCAAAGCTGCGTGCGTTTTTCAGACAGACAGAAGCCTCTTTATAAGCGATTATTATTTCCTGTGCGCCTCTGTGTAATGCACTCACACCCATATGAAACGCAGATACCCGGTGCTGAAGAAATTCCGTCAGTGTTTCCGTTTCTTTCTTTAGATGCTCAAGGCTTTCGGTCTCACATATGAGGCATATTTGGGAGTGATGGGTGACGAAAATTTCACTCTTTCCATCCTGGAACAGAGTGTTTTCCAGGTGTTTTCGTATATCCTCTATATTAGACGCGTGAATCTCGGGCATCTCCAGAATACAGACAACGTAACTGTCAAATGAAACTGAAATATGCAGTTCCTCCAAATAGGATGAAAGCTGCAGTTTGTTAAAGGATACGTGTCCGTCTATAATGTCCAGAAGGAAATGTTCCTTGATATACCTCATTCTGTGCTCTTCCAGAGCTTTGACATGGAATTGCTGTTCCTGTTCCTGTGAAATTTCCTGTTTCAGATTATTAAGGGATTCCGTGAGCAGAGAAAAATCAACCGGTTTCAATATATATTCCGAAACATTGAGCCGGATCGCCTGCTGGGCATATTTGAAGTCACTGTATCCTGTAAGCAGTATACACTTACAGGGTATCTGCTCTTTGCGTAGTTTTTCAATCAATTCAAGCCCGTTGATCAGGGGCATGTTAATGTCTATAACAGCAATGTCAGGCTGCTTATCACAGATCAGCCGGAATCCATCCCTGCCATTGTTAGCGTCTCCGGTAATCTGAAACCCCATTTCTTCCCAGGGGATTGCCCTTTTCAGAGAATTCCGGAAAAAGTATTCATCGTCGATCAGTACAACCTCCAGCATGGCTTGCCCTCCTCTTTATAGATCAACAGCGGGAAATGAAAGGATAAACAGGGAATACCTGCCTGGTTCACTATGGATTTCAATTTCCGCCTTATTATTGAAGTGTATATTCAGTCTCTTTATAATGTTGGTTATACCAAAATCTGTTGTCATCCGTTCTTCTTTCAGGGAGTTATAGATGGACGTTATAGTCTCACTGTCCATGCCGGCTCCGCTGTCGTAAATCTCAAAATAAATCCTTTCATTTTTTAGATAGCCGAATACTTTCAGCTCTCCTTTTTCACATTTTGCTTTTAATCCATGATAAATCGCGTTCTCTACCAAGGGCTGCAGGGTGAGCTTAGGGATCTGGCAGGACCTTATCTCATCAGATATATCTAAAGAAAATTCCATAAATTCTATGTAGCGAAGCTGCTGAAGACTTAAATAGTTTTCAGTCATACTTACTTCTTTGCCGATACTGATGATATCATGTCCGTCGCTCAATGAGGTTCTGTAAAAGTTAGCCAGATGCGCTATGGAATCAAGCGCGTGATCTTCCATGTGGTCACGTATGAAGCTGTTTACCATTTCAAGCACATTATACAAAAAATGAGGCTTTACCTGTGCCTGAATGAGTTGAAGCTGCAGCTTGCGCTTATTTTTCTGCTGTTCCCTGATATTATCCATCAGCTCTGAGATACGGTCCAGTAGAGAATTGAAAGTCTGTCCCAGCATTCCGATTTCATCATTTGGCATATTTTCCTGCCGCACATCCAGATTCCCGTTTTTTACTTTTTCCATGGTCTTGTTGAGTGAAAAAATAGGCCCTGTTATAATGCGGGAAATGGAATACGCAGACACAAGGGCAAAAACAATACAGGCTACGCAGGTAATAAAAATCTGAGACAGATGGGTAAGCACCAATTGGCTGATATTTGAAAACGGTGAAACGATTAGGTAAACCCACCCCATCCGCGGGTATTTCTGGGAAGTCACAGTGACCTTCTGTCCATTGGAGGATGTGATAATACTGCTGTTATTTACCAGATAATTATAGTTGATCTTACTCTTATAATAGAAGCTGGCTGTGTAAGGATTAAATTTGCTTGATGAATATGTCTTATCGGAGATGATATAACACTCCTGCAGCACAGCCTTTGTATTTGAACTCAGCTCAGCGTCATTGATGATATATACATTGTCTGAAAGATTCTTGGTGATCCTGTCCAGGCGGCTCCTGTCCATATAGAGTGTCAGGTATCCAAGAAGCGTATCATCTTTGAACACAGGCGTAACACAGGAGACTGCCCAGGAAAGCTCGCTGGTTTCGGCATCAATGAGCATATGCGGGGTTGTCCAGATAAAACGGCCTTTTTCACAGTCGGAGAGAAGAGACCGGTTAAAATGCCAGGATAACTGGTTTTTATTATATTTCTGTTCTCCCACAAAGGCAAAATCAGTATTTAAGAGACTGGCACCCAGAAGAAAATCGGCTGAATTCAGATAGGGCGCAGCCAATGTTCCGAAATCAAGGGAATAATAAGCATCAGGCTGTTCACGTGACAGACTGTAGGAAGCGGAAAGGTACTCCTGAACGGATTGATCTGAGGCAATGATGCTGCCCAGGCTTTCAACAGAGTCAAGAAGTGTGTCAGTGGATTCCTGTAGGCAGCCGATAGTCTGCAGATCGTTGATCCTTGTCTGTTCAAGCAGAGAATTAGCAGACATTTTGTTGGCAATATAAGTGATGGCAATGATGGGTATCGCCATGAAAATAAAAATATACAAGAAAATTTTAGAACGAAGGGAGAGGAATCGTCTCATAGCACAAAAATACTCCTGATCATATGATAAAAACCGACAATATTATCATTGAACCGACAATAATTCATTCATAGTATAGCAAGTCTTTGTTATAATTGCAAACATCAAAGGAAAGCAAACACCAAAAGAAAGAGAGGAAGTAAACGTATGAAGAGAAAATTTGTTGCAGCAGTTCTGGCCGGGATTATGATCTTCAGCCTTGCAGCGTGCGGAGATTCAAAAGGGAACACACAGGAGGGTGGAGAGGAAAGCTCCGGGAATAAGGCTGAGCCGGAAGGACAGGAGGCAGAGGAGAGCATAGTAAAAAGCGGGACAGAAGGCGGCGGTGACGTGACTCTGCGCCTTGCCTGGCTGGGAACCGGACAGGATAAGGAGACATTGGACAAGTGTCTGCAGAAGTATACGGATAAAACAGGTATTGGTGTGGAGACGGTGTATATACCGGGTTCCTGGACTGAATACTTTACTAAAATGCAGACAATGATCGCCGGGGGTGATTATATTGACTGTGCTTATGTGGCGATCGAAGGGTTTGAGATGTTCGTGGATACAGGCATGGCAGCGCCCATTGATGACTGGATAGCCGGCCATAAAGAGGAGTATCAGTCTACGGTGAACGATATTGACCAGAATATCATGGATAAAGTTACATTTGACGGAAAAGTATACGCGATCCCTGAGGAGTGGAACAATGTGGTGACTCACTTTAATACAAAGCTTTTGGAGGAAGCGGGGCTTTCGCTTCCGGCAGAGAATTGGACAAAAGATGAATTTTTAGATTACTGTGATAAGCTGACAAAGGAAAAAGACGGTGTAAAACAATACGGCGTGTATGTGCCTGACTACTATTTTGGTGTGGAGGCATGGCTGTATAACAACGGCGCGGGTTACATGAATGATGATTTTACAGAGAGTACCATCAATTCGCCTGAATCCGTGGAAGTCTTCCAGCTTATGCAGGATCTGATACATAAATACGGATATGCGCCAATTCCGGAAAAGAATGTGGATGCCATCCAGCAGTTGATCGACGGAAATGTTGCTATGGGATTTTGGGGGAGATGGCCGACCAATAATTATAATGCCAACGACTTTAAAGACGTGGCAGTGCAGTATATTCCCAGCTTTTCACAGAACCAGCCAATTTGGGGCGGCGGCGGAATCTTCACCATGAAGGAGTCCAGACATTCGGAGGAAGCGGCATCCCTGGCTAATTACATCGGTTCTGCGGATTTCATTGAAGAGTTTATGGCGGCAGGAGCTATCCCTGTTTTGAACTCCGTGGCAAAAGAGTTGGTGCCGGAGCTTGGGTATCCGGAAAATAACCAGATTTTTTATGAAAGTGCATCCACTGCAAAAGCAGTTCATTCTCCTGTACAGTATCCGGAATGTGAGGCACTGGTGTCACGTGTGATTTCGGATATCCTTGTAAATAAGGCGGATGTACAGACTACTTTGGACGCAGCGGCTGAAGAGATGAACAGCTATCTGATGGATAACCTGGAATAAGCAGGTGAAGAGTTTCATAAGAAAGAGAGGGATTCTATGAGCAGTAAACAGATGTCCGCATTTCAGAAGAAAAAGAGGCAGGATAATATAGCGGGCTACATATTCCTGATTCCGGCTATCATTACATTTCTGCTTTTTGTGGGCGGTCCTATGATCATATCCTTTGTCCTGTCATTTTTTGACTATAACCTAATACAGCCGCCAAAGTTTATAGGGCTGAGAAATATCCGGAAGTTCATGATGGACCCGCAGGTACGGATTTCTTTTGCCAATACCTTTAAATTTCTTCTGATACTTGTTCCGGTCCACTGCTTTTTGGGTATGCTGCTGGCATTTGCAGTTTCCTGCGTACATCATAAAAAAATGCAGACCGTATACCGCAGTATCCTTTACTTTCCTACAGTTGTCACCACTGCGTCTGTTGCAATTGTATGGGGTTATATGTTTGGGACAGATACAGGGGTGATCAACTATTTTGTGCGTCAGATGGGAGGCAGCAATGTGCCGTGGCTGACAGATAAGGTCATGGTATATGTAACGATCGCTGTGTTCAGTTTCTGGAAATTCATAGGGACAACATTTCTCTATTATTTTATCGGTCTGCAGAATATACCGGATGGTTATTATGAAGCGGCAAAGATTGATGGAGCCAATACCTTTCAGATCTTCCGCAGGATCACGCTGCCGCTGTTGTCGCCCACTATGTTTTTTGTGATCGTCACAAATATAATAGGAGTTTTTCAAATTTTTGAGGAGCCGTTCATTATCACCAACGGCGGGCCGGGAACAGCGACTAAAACAGTGTCTTTTTACATATATGAGATTGCGTTCAAGCAGGTTCGGACAGGGTATGGGTGCCTGGTAGCTTTCAGCATTTTCCTTGTGATCCTGGCTGTGACCATCATTCAGTTTGCCGGGCAGAAAAGGTGGGTTACCTATGACTACGAATAGACAAAAAATGGAGGGGACATTTATGGACAAGGTTAAGAAGAGGGTCCGGGGAGGCTCACTGCATATTTTCCTGATACTCCTGTGTATATTGATGCTGCTGCCGTTTTGCTGGGTGATCTCCACATCGCTCAGACTGCCCGGAGAATCATTTAAACTGCCGCCCAGTTTTTTTCCTACGGATTTCTGTTATGAAAACTACTTGGATGTATTTAAGAAATTTCCATTTGCGAAGTTTCTGCTGAACAGTGTTATCGTGGCTGTGTCTTCCGTGGGATTAAATACATTGGTGACCACCATGGCGGGATATTCATTTGCCAGAATAGATTTTAAAGGAAAGAACACGGTATTCATGATTTTTCTGGCAGGCATGATGATTCCCGCGCAGGCTACAATGATACCTGTATATATCGTGATGTCTAAGCTGGGTCTTGTGGGAAGTCTCTGGGCACTGATCCTGCCCGCTATGATAAATCCCCTGTCTATCTTTTTTGTAAGGCAGTTCATGATGACAATACCGGACAGCTATGAGGAGGCAGCATATATAGACGGAGCCGGGAGAGTGCAGATTTACGCAAGAGTCATACTCCCTATGTCAAAATCAGTGATCGTGATGACATGTCTGCTGAATTTTTTGTCCTCCTGGAATAATTTTATGGGGCCTCTGATTTATCTGTCAGATTGGGCAAAAATGACGCTTCCCATTGGTCTTCGGGTTCTGCAGGGATACATGGGGACAGGAAGTGTGTCTGTGGTCCTGGCTGGTGTGGCGATTTCCATCATTATTCCCACTGTTTTATATTTGTGCGGGCAAAAGTATTTTCTGCAGGGTATGACCTTGTCAGGACTAAAGAGTTAAATTTTAAAAGGAGAAGACAGTTATGGACAGATTTGTATATAAAGAAGAAAAGACCAGGGAAATTTCTTTTCCATTGGGGGGAATCGGGACTGGATGCGTAGGGCTGGCGGGTAATGGGCAGCTCGTTGATATGGAAATATTCAACCGTCCAAATAAAGGTTCTCATGCAGGAATGAGTCATTTTGCGGTAAAGGCTGAGGCGGAGGGGAATCTGCTGGATGCCAGAGTCATAAATGGTGACAGTTTTAAGCCATATACAGGAAAATATAACCGGCCTCATTTTAACAGCTATGGATTTGGTTCTGACAGGGCATCTCTTTCAGGGATTCCCCATTTCAGAAGCTGTGACTTCAAAGGCGAGTTTCCTGTGGCAGAGCTGTCGTTCTCAGAGGAAAAGTTCCCTGGAACGCTTACTATGACAGCATTTAATCCATTCATTCCATGTAATGAGGATGATTCCAGCATACCGGGGGCCTTCTTTGAATTCGAGATAGAAAACACAGCCGATAAAGCACTGGACTATACGGTTGCGTTTACTATGAATAATCTCTATGCGGAGAACGGGGGCATCCACACTTCGTTTACAGACAAGGGAATTCATGTGATACATATGGAAAACCATGGAGACCAGGGAGATCTATGTATCGGTACGGACGCAGAACAGACCAGTATGCAGCAGTATTGGTACAGAGGAAACTGGTTTGACAATCTGATGACATACTGGAAAGAGTTTACATGTCCGGGAGTGCTGAAGAACCGTATCTATGAAGGAGAAAAAAGAGTATCCGATGTGAACTATGCTGCGGATGATCTGGCAGTTCTGGCTGCCCATATTAAGGTAAAACCGGGGGATACAGGGAAAATAAGATTCGTGCTTACATGGAACCGGCCGTATTACTATAATTACTGGAATCCGGAGACGGATGAGGAGTCAGAAAAGAAAAGAGCATGGAAGAATTATTATGCCAGACTGTTTAAAGACGCAAAATGCAGTTCATTCTATGCTCTGGAAAATTGGGACAGGCTGTACGGGCTGACAGATTTATTCAGAAAAACCCTGTTTCACTCCTCCATGCCCAAGGAGGCACTGGATGCTGTTTCAGCGAATATTTCGATCATCAAATCTCCCACATGTATCCGTCTGGAAGACGGTTCTCTATATGGGTTTGAGGGAAACCATATAGATGCGGGATGCTGCGAGGGGTCCTGTACACATGTCTGGAACTATACCTATGCGGTTCCTTTCTTATTTCCGAGATTGGAGCGCAGTATGCGGAATCTGGAATATACATACAGTATGCATGATGACGGGGGGATGGGTTTTCGGCTCATGCTTCCGGTGGGCAGAAAGGCATGGGATTTCAGACCCTGCGCAGACGGGCAGTTCGGAACAGTCATGCGCGTATACAGGGAATATAAAATAAGCGGTGACAGGGAATGGCTGGCATCTTTGTGGCCAAATGTTAAGAAAAGCATAGAGTTTGCCTGGTCACCCGAGAATGAAGACAGATGGGATCACGATAAGGATGGGGTGCTGGAGGGCAGGCAGCATCACACACTGGATATGGAGCTGTTTGGAAAAAATGCGTGGCTGACCGGTATGTACCTGGGAGCATTAAAGGCAGGAGCTGCCATGGCAGAGATCATGGGAGATACGAATACGGCAGAGGAATATCTGAAAATTTTTGAACAGGGGAAACAGACGCTAAACAGCCAGCTCTTTAATGGTGAGTATTTTATTCAGGATATTGATCTGAAAGACAGAAAAATTCTTGATGTCTATGCGGATGGAGGAAAATCCATGCATAACCAGGACATCTACTCAGCTTACTGGAATCCGGAGCAGGAAGAGATCATGTATCAGATTGGGGAGGGATGCGGTATTGACCAGGTTCTTGCCCAGTGGCATTCCAATCTTATCGGATTGGGAGAGATATTTGAAGAAGACAAGGTGAAATCAGCTCTGCGCGCAGTCTACAAATATAATTTTATATGCGCAAGAGACCATTTTAACCCCTGTCGTCTCTACTGTATTGATGATGAGAAGGGACTGCTGATCTGCAGTTGGCCGGAAGGAAAGGAAAAACCATTTATCACGGCTCCTTATTCAGAGGAGACGATGCATGGTTTTGAATATCAGGCTGCTGTCCATATGATACAGGAAGGTATGGAGAAAGAGGGGATGGATTGCGTCAAAGCCTTGAGAGACAGATATGACGGAGAGAAGAGGAATCCCTGGAATGAGTTCGAGTGTGGGAGTAATTATGCCCGGTCCATGGCCAGCTACGCTCTGCTGCTTACATACAGCGGATTTCAGTTCGATATGGGAAGAAAACTGATCGGATTTCACCCAATCCATGAAAAAGGGTTTACCTCCTTCTGGTCTCTTGACAGCGGCTGGGGAGAAGTTGTTTTTGCGGATGGAAAAAAGGATATTAAAATTTTGTACGGCAGTTTGAATGTGCGCTGTCTGGATCTTGGCAGTGCTGCCGGTGAAGCCAAACAGGTCAGAATAGACGGACAGGAGACAGCGTTTCAGGTGGAGCAGGGAATCATTTATCTGGATAAGGATTACTGTGCAGAGCATTTGGTATCTGTTATCTGCTGAGAAGGAGGCACATGGATGTTTGATGGATTACAGATGAATATGGGGAATCTTTCGCGTCTTTCAGATGCAAAAACACGCTCTGTCAGTCCGGAAAATTTTACAGGGGAAAAAGGAAAGGGGGGCATGTGCCCCCTGGAGGAAGGAACGGCAAAGGAGGCAGCCAGGGATCTGGGGACAGGATGGAAAGTAAATCCTTATATTGTCATACCGGGCGAATCTATTTTTACAATTGCTGACATAGAAGGGCCTGGTGCTATACAGCATATCTGGATGACTCCCGTGGGAAAGTGGAGGAACACCATCATCCGTATATATTGGGATGACAATCCCTATCCCTCCGTGGAATGTCCGGCCGGTGATTTTTTCTGCTGCGGATGGCAGGAATATTATCAGATTTCCGCACTTGCGGTCTGTGTAAATCCGGGCAGCGGGCTGAATTGTTATTGGAGCATGCCGTTTAGGAAAAAATGCAGGATAACACTGGAAAACAGAGATGAGAAGCCGGTGACAATATACTATCAGATAGACTATATTTTGTCAGAAGTACCTCAGGACTGTGCTTATTTTCATGCCCAGTTCAGAAGGGTAAATCCGCTCCCTTACAAAACGGACTATGTAATCCTCGATGGCGTTGAGGGGAAAGGACAGTATGTGGGAACATATCTGGCGTGGGGAGTAAATAATAACCTGTGGTGGGGAGAGGGAGAGATAAAGTTCTTTTTGGATGGGGATGAACAATATCCCACTATGTGCGGAACGGGGACAGAAGATTATTTCTGTGGTTCTTATGATTTTGAAGATCCTGTATCACACAGCCGGTATCTGCCTTTTTCTACACCATATACCGGTTTGCAGGTGGTTCATACAGATGAACTGTATCAGTCACAGAGAAGGTTTGGCATGTACCGTTTTCATATCCTGGATCCCATTCGGTTTGAGACAGACCTGAGGGTCACGATCCAGGCACTGGGATGGAGAGAAGGCAGACGTTACCTGCCGCTGCAGGACGATATTGCATCAGTAGCCTTTTGGTACCAAACAATGCCCGGGAAGGAGTTTCCGAAACTTCCCGATAAAGATTATCTGGAAATTATATAAAAAACGTGAGAGAACCCTCCGGGCGGGAATTCCCGGAGGGTTCTCTTTGGCGTGTGGCTGCTTTTCCTGAAATATGATAAAACATATTGACAAAACAGCATTTTGGTGTTATGGTTAATTACACAAGTAATGAACCATATAACTAAAGGAGCTATAGATATTTTGCAGAGAGGGAGTGAGATGTTTGCAGGAACTACTGAATCAGGAAAAGTCCATTTATTTACAGATCAAAGAAATGATAGAAAATGATATCATCCGGGATATTCTGCTGGAGGAAGAGCGGGTGCCGAGTACCAATGAACTGGCAAAGCTGTATGCCATCAACCCGGCAACAGCCGCAAAGGGTGTGAATCTGCTGGTAGACGAGGGTATCTTGTATAAGAAAAGGGGGATTGGAATGTTTGTGGCAGCGGGAGCAAGGCAAGTGATCGTGAGGAAGAGAAAAGAGAGATTTTTTGATGATTATATCAGGAGTCTGCTGACAGAAGCAGCCAGTCTTGGGATCACAAAAGAAGAATTGATAGACATGATAGCAACCGGAAAAGGGGAGGAAGTAAAATGAGTGAGATGGTATTAAAATGTGAGAATCTGGTAAAACAGTATAAGGATAAAAGGGCACTGGACAACGTAAGCCTTACACTGGAAAGAGGAAAGATATATGGCCTGATCGGAAGAAACGGCGCAGGCAAGACAACGCTTCTGTCCATTTTGACGGCACAGAACCCGGCTACACACGGAACCGTAACACTGGGCGGACAGCCGGTATGGGAAAATGAAGCGTCACTATCCCATCTCTGTTTTTCAAGGGAGATCAATGCAAATGTAAACGCAAGCGGAGTGGGAGGGCTGAAGATAAAGGATTATCTTAAAATGGCAGAGACTTATTTGCCTCATTGGGATAAAGAAATGGCAGACCATCTTCTTGATATTTTCCACCTGGACAGGAAAAAGAGGATTTCAAAACTGTCAAAGGGAATGACTTCCATGGTTACCATAATCGTAGCACTTGCCAGCAAAGCGGATTTTACACTGCTGGATGAACCGGTTGCAGGGCTTGATGTAGTGGCGAGAGAACAGTTCTACAGGATCCTGCTGGAGGAATATACGGAGACAGGGCGCACCTTTGTTATATCCACACATATTATTGAGGAAGCAGCAGACCTTTTTGAAGAAGTCATCATTCTGCATGACGGCAAAATGATGCTGAAGGAGAACACCCAGGAACTACTGGAGAGCTGTGTACATGTGAGCGGCAGAGAGGAAGATGTTGATGCGGCAACAGAGGGATTGACAAAATATAGGGAGGAAACGATTGGAAGGAGCAAAAGTGTCACCGTAAAGCTGGAGCCGGGACAGAAAGTTGAGGGTTCAGACAACATCAGTGTTCAGCCCATGAATCTCCAGAAGATATTTGTGTCCATGTGCGGCGGGGAGGTATGAAGATGAAGAAATGGAGAATGTTCATAGAATGGGCATTACAGACCATAGGTATGTCTGTTATCATGGTTCTGGGTATCACGGTGATAACCGGAGGGCAGATTTGGATGGGATTCTCATCAGCCTCCGGAGCGCGTATGATTTCAGACCTTCCTTTCAAAATGATATTTATCACTACTTTTGTGGCATCCGTCACATCAGCCAGCGTCTATTCAAGTTATGTGCCGGCGGGTATGTGCCTGAACTGCAGGAGGAAAGATGCCTTAATGGGAATGCAGATCATGAAGCTGGTGGCTGCGGTACTGATGGCTGCGATCACCATGTTATTGTCGGTCGCGGGAGACTTGCAGTCCGCCAAAGGAAATATGGTTCAGATATTGGAGCTGGCGGGGATCGGCTTCTGTGCTTTGATCCTTGTGGTGTCAGTGGGGGAGATCGTTGGGCTTATCTATCTTCGGTTTCAAAAGATAGGTTTGCTGATCATGGTTATATTTTTTGCGGCGGGAGGCGGCGTATTGGGTGCCCTCATTGCCATGAATCTTAAGGGGGGCATTTCCCTTGATTTTAGATTTGCCAATGTGCTTTTATATACGGCTGCTGTGGCAGCAGTGGTATGGATTCTGGATATTATTATTTCAAGACGCCTGCTGGCAGGACTTGAGGCGCGTTAGAGGAGGAGAGCTATGTGGAGATCAATAAAGGATCAGGCCAAATTAGAGGTTTGCGACATGGGCATTTATCTGGCTGTTGAGGCGGGATTATGCGCTCTGGGCATTGTGGTCATGGTCTTTGTGCATATGTTCAGCAATGAGGCAAGTTATTTTCCTATCGGCAGTATGATCGCGGCTCTGGCGGTGCTGTGCCTGATATTGTTTGGAGGGATATTTAGTCTGGGCATGGGATTCGATGTGGCAGTCAGCATGGGCAGGACAAGAAAACTTTATCTGCCGTCTGCTTTTATCGTGTATTTTATATTGACGCTGGTGGTTATGACAGGGCTGTTTCTGCTCCTGCGCGTGGAGACGGCAATATATGGGGTGGTACTTCCGGGGAAAATAAAAGATAGTATCCCTATCATGACAGAATTCACAGTGCCGTGGATCTTTGGGGCGTCTGCTGCTATGACGGGATGTACCGCTTTGGGAGCCGCTGTTGTAAGACGGTTTAGGAGAGGAAAGATTGTTTTGTTAGCAGTATGGCTGCTTGCCTGCTGGACACTGCCGGGTGCTACAGACGGCAGGAACGAAAATATCCTGGACCGGATGGGTAATGCATGGGGACAATGGTTTGCCGGTTTCCAGACGTGGGCGCAGATCAGTATGCTGGTGGGAGTTGGGGTTATCTTCTGTGTGATCGCGTATCTGCTTTTCAGGAAACAGGCAGTGCAGTGGTAAGTACAACAGTAGAATGTAAAAAGTATATAAAACGGCAGGTGTACAGTTCGCAAAGATGTATACCTGCTGTTTTGTTGTGCTGCCAAAAATAGTTTAAATATCCATAAAAAGTATAATTTATCCTCCAAAAAGGAAGAAATAAAATAAAAAATGTTAAAATAAAGATAAAGTTTATGCTAAAGGATTTTGAAAAAAGATGGTAAAGTAAATACAGCAAATAAATGAAGGAGAACAGATATGAAAATGAGAAAATTTTTTGCCTGCCTGCTGGCATCTTCCATGATTTTGGGGTTAGCAGCATGTGGGGACAGCAAAGAGAGTAAAGAGGAGGCAGCAAAAGAAGACAACAAACTCACCATTTGGGCGTGGGATGAATCTTTTAATATCAAGGCAGCTAATGAAGCAAAAGAAATCTTTAAGGAAAAAAATCCTGACACTGAGATTGAAGTGGTTACTATGGCGCAGGATGATATTGTAGCCAAGCTCAATACCAGCCTTTCCTCAGGATCTTATGACGGACTTCCTGATATCGTTCTGATAGAGGACTATAGAATTCAGGGATATCTGAATGCATATGAAGCCGAATTTGCAGATCTGTCAGATGTGGCAAAGCCGGAGGATTTTGCGGAGTACAAAACAGGTGTAAACCAGATAGATGGAAAAATGTATGGAATTCCTTTTGACAGTGGTGTGGCCGCTACGTTTTACAGGTCAGATCTGATTGAAGAAGCAGGATATACAAAGAATGATATGGAAGACCTTACATGGGATAAGTTCATTGAAATCGGCAAGGCTGTAAAGGATAAGACGGGTGTTGCCATGATGTCTGTGTCTTCTAATGATATTGGTATTCTACGCGCAATGCTGCAGAGTGCCGGTTCCTGGTATACAGATGAGAACGGCAAAGTGAATATAGCAGACAACCAGGCACTGAAAGATGCCATCACGACATACAAGAGACTGGTTGACGAGGGAATCGTAAAGACTATTTCTTCAGACTGGGATCAATATGTAGGTGCATTCAACAGCGGAGAAGTGGCAGCGGTTCCAAACGGATGCTGGATTTCACCTTCCATCGTCAATGCAGAAGACCAGAGCGGAAAATGGGCTGTGGCAGCAATTCCGAGAATGAGTGAAAATCCTGATTCTGTAAATGCTTCTTCAGTTGGAGGTGCAGGCTGGTATGTACTTAAAAATGTGGGACATGAGGAGAATGCTAAGAAATTTCTAAAAGAAACTTTTGCGTCCAACATGGATCTGATGAATCAGCTGGCTAAAGATATTAATCTTGTAAGCACTTTAAAAGCGGCCTCCGCTGCTGAGAATTATGAGCAGGGCGTGGATTTTTACGGTGGACAGCAGATCTTCCAGGACTTTATGAAGTGGACGGAACAGGTGCCGTCTGTAAATTATGGGGAGGATACATATGCAATTGAAAATTTAATGACAGAAGCGCTTCAGGCAATTCTGGCAGGCGCAGATATGGACAGCACATTACAGGAGTATCAGGTGCAGGCAGAGGCTGCAGCAGCAAATTAAAACAGTTTGTTTTATGGCCATTCGCTTTGCTTTCAGTGGAAGCGGATGGCTATTATTTTGCAAAAAAGAGAGGAGAATCACAGGATGCAAAGCATTAAAAAAGACATGAACCCAAAGCTGAACCGTAAAGCATGGATGTTTATTCTGCCAAGTGCAGTGCTGATCACGGTATTTGTTTTTTATCCAATGGTACAGGCATTCATTACATCATTTCAATCGGGGGCAGGGAATCAGCTCAGTTTCAGCGGTCTTGATAATTACAGAAGACTGCTGATGGATACAACATTCAGGAAGGCGTTGGGAAATACCATCTTATTTTTAGCTGTACAGGTGCCCATTATGATCATATTGGCACTTATCATATCATCCATGCTGAATAACAAAAGGCTGAAATTCAAAGGCCTGTTCCGAACAGCTATTTTTCTTCCCTGTGTGACTTCGCTGGTGGCTTATTCCATTATATTTAAAAGTTTGTTTGCAATGGATGGATTTGTAAATGCAGTTCTCATGAAAATGCACATGATTTCAGCACCCATTCCCTGGATAACAGATCCGGTTCTGGCAAAGGTTCTTATCATTATTGCTATCACCTGGAGGTGGACAGGATATAATATGGTGTTTTATCTTTCAGGGATTCAGGCAATTGATGATTCCATCTATGAAGCGGCAGAGATCGACGGTGCAGGTATTTATCAGAAATTCAAAAGCATAACACTTCCTATGCTGAAGCCCATTATATTATTTACGACGATCAATTCCACCATCGGAACTTTACAGCTGTTTGACGAACCCATGAATATAACGGCAGGGGGACCGGCCAATGCAACTATCACGATCTCCCAATATATCTACCATGTGCTGTTTAAGTATTCTCCCAATTTCGGGTATGCGGCAGCTATATCTTATGTGATCGTTGTAATGATCGTTTTGCTGTCCTTTATCCAGATGAAAGTAGGTGATAAAAATGATTAAGAAGGTATCTTTAGTATTTCAGTATATATTCCTGGCATTTTTGTCAGTGGTATCCGTTTTTCCGGTTTTTTGGATGGTGATCGCAGCCACAAATAAGTCTGTGGACATAACAAGGGGAACACTCACACCGGGCATGTATTTTATGGAAAATATGAATAAGCTTTTAGCATCAGACCTGCAGTATACCTCTGCTTATAAAAATTCTATTATCATAGCAGTAGTGACCACAGTTCTGGCAATGATCGTATCCTCAGCGGCGGGATATGCCTTCGTTATCTATAAAAGCAGAAACAGAGACAGGGTATTCAACTTTATACTTCTGTCTATGATGGTTCCGTTTTCCGCGCTGCTGGTACCCTTATTCCGACTGTTCAGCAAATTTTCCGGGCTTGGTCCGCTGAAGGTGATCGCCCTCAACACACCTATGGCGATCATTATTATTGGAGTGGCAACTGCTTTTTTGATCTTCTTTTTCAGACAGAACACCCAGAACTTCCCAAAAGAACTTGTGGAAGCGGCTAGGATGGACGGTCTGGGTGAAACTGCTATTTTTTTCCGGATTTTTGTGCCGACAAATAAGTCTTGCTATGCAGCGGCTGTTGTGGTTACTTTCATGACAAGCTGGAACAGTTATTTATGGCCTCTGATAGCACTCCAGTCACCGGATAAGCGGACACTGCCCCTTGTCATTTCTGCTATGGGTTCCTCCTATACTCCTGACTATGGAATGATCATGGCAGCTGTGACGCTGGCAACCATTCCCACGGCCCTGATTTTCTTTTTTATGCAGAAACAATTTGTTGCGGGTATGACCGGATCTGTAAAGGGATGATATTTTTTTCTTTCATAGACAGAAATATAAAGGCACGTTATTATAAAAGGACAGTATTAATTTAAGGAATTTACGTGCGGAGGACATGATATTTATATGGATAAATATTGTAAGGTATTGATCGTGGAAGATGAATTTATCATGCGTCAGGGGATGAAACACATGATGGATTGGGAAAAGGAAGGGTTTCAGATTGTAGGAGAGGCTTCTAACGGGCAGGAAGGACTTTTACTAACGGAAAAACTAAAGCCTCACATTATACTGGCCGATATAGTAATGCCTGTCATGGATGGAATTGAATTTTCGGAAATCATCGGAAAAAGATTTCCTGATATACAGTTTATTGTACTGAGCAGTTATGACAAATTTGATTATGTGAAGAGCACGCTGCTTAACGGGGCGGCGGATTACATATTAAAACCCATGATAAGTCCCGACTTACTGATTCGGACATTAAAGAAAGCAGCGGACAGGATTCCCGGGTTTACACTTTCGGGCAGCGGAGAAGTGTCTTTTGAATCCAGAGCAGAGAGGATTCTGCTGGGATATCATACAGATATAGAGGAGCGGGAATTTGGAGAGATATTTCCATATTATCTGTATCGGATCCTGGCTGTGGATCTGAAACGGCTATGCGGCAGCCTGAAGGCAGAGCAGAATCATGCCCGACGGGCAGTTGAGGACTTTTTTTCACGTGAAGACCGTTTTGTATTTCTTCATGTATTTATTGATGAAAGTATTTTATGTACGATCATTAACTATAAAGTAAAAAATGAAGGAGAGATGCTGCAGGCAGTGCAGACTCTTTCCGGCAGGATCAATAAACTATATCCCCAGTCTTTTATGGTCCTGAGCCGAAAGTTTACAGGTGTCAGTGATATGAGAGATGTATATATACAGGATATACAGACGGAGATAGGAAACGCGTTTTATTCCAACAAAAACCTTATCATTTCAAAAAAATACACAGAAATCAAAGAACTGGAAAGATTTGAATTTGAGAAATATATTGAATATCTTTCGGGAAAAAGATATCAGGATGCACTGAGGATGTTTCGGGATTATACGGAATATGCATGGGCCAATCATATGGAAGAACGTATGATGAAAAACCTGACTAAAAATCTGCTGTATAATTATTTGATGGAGATTGAAAAATATTCGGTAAATAGTGAAAGCTTGAAGGAACAGTATTTTCAGGAGATAGACAGTACCCAGAGGATAGAGGAGTATCAGAGTGTGATCAGGAAGATCACGGGAGAGGTACAAAGACTGCTGGATAAGATAGGAAAAAAGGAGGATATCCGAATAACGGAGATAAGGCAGTTTGTGGAGCACCATTATGCAGAGCCGCTGGAACTTTCGGATTTAGCCGTGAGGTTTAACTTTAATTATAGTTATCTGTCCGCATATTTCAGTCAGACCACCAAAGAGGGGTTCAGTGAATATCTGAATAAGATAAGGATAAAAGAGGCCTGCAGACTTCTGACAGAAACAGACAATTCTATCAGTGAAGTGGGGAGTCGTGTGGGATATGGAGAACACAGTTATTTTTGCCGGGTATTTAAAAAAATAACGGGAGAGACTCCAAGCAGTTATCGAAGAAGGGTGAGAAAAGGTGTATGAGAAGGGAATTGCATGCAAATAGTCTGGTTTTTAAGATAGTGCTCACAGTGACTATAGGTATTGTGTTCCTTGCGGTTTCTATTGGGGCTATCAATATGACTGTTTCCAAACGTGTCTTTGTAGATAATTTTGCCATGACCCAGAGGAAAGCGTTTAATCAGATTGATTATGAATTTTATAAGTTTTTCCAGGATGTGACTGCCATAGTATCCACAGTGACCAGAAGTGAAAATGTAGAGAAATATCTTATGGGCGCTGACATGGATGATGTGGAAAGTATGAATAACAGTTATCTTCTGGAGCGCCAGATCAGAGAGTCAAAGGCATCCAACTACAGCCAAATGAATGTGATCATCATGGGCGAGAATGAAAAAAGCTATATGAACAATATTGCGGATGTATTTTCACGATCTAAGGCAGAAATTCTCCGAAGCCGCGCAGCTCAAAGCGCCAGAAAGAACAGGAATAAGATCATATGCCAATATGAAGAGGCAGGATTTACAGAGAACACAAAGAATACTCCTGTGATCATCATTGCAAAGGCATTATCCTATGAGAATAAGGGCCAGGCCAATGCGTTTATTTTTATTGTTATCAAAGAAGTGGACCTGCGCAGCATGTACAGCCATTTCACATCCGACACCAGCAGTATAGCCATACTGAATCAGGATAATGAGGTGGTTTCTTCAGACAAATCAGTATATTTTGAGCCATCCGCAGATAAAACAAAGAAGTTAAAAAAGTCGGTGCTGGATATGGAGGAGGAAAAAGTACAGCAGAAAACCATAAAGGGCGGAGATGGGGAGGAGACTATTCTCATACAGCAGCTGCAGAGCACCAATTACAAAGTAGTAGGTATTATAAATCCGGAGAGGGCTTTTGGAAAGGCATACAGTACGCTGGGCATCATGCTGATAACTGCCGCAGTGACTGCAGTTGTAGTATGTATGATCATCCTGTTTCTGAGGCAGCAGACAAAGCCGCTGTCAGCTCTGGTTTATGCCATGAAGCATTCAAAAGAGTCGCAGTTTGGAATGCATGTCCCTGTAGAGGGAACTTATGAAATACAGGAGTTATCCCGCACATACAACACTATGGTAGATGAGATCAACCGCTATATAGACCAGCTTATAAATGTGGAAAAAGAGAAACGCAAGGCAGAGATACATGCACTGCAGATGAAAATAAATCCCCACTATATCTATAACACGTTGGCGACTGTTAAATGGCTTATCTGGCAGCAGAATGCGGAAAAATCAACACAGGTGATCGATGCGTTTATTATGCTGCTCAGGAATGTGATCAGCAATTCCGATGAGTTTGTCACAGTGGAGCAGGAGATTGATAATCTGAAGAACTATGCGCTGATCAATCAGGCCAGGTATGGTGAGGATATTCAGGTGGAATTTTTTGTGATACCTCAGTGTAATGAATATAAAGTTCCAAAACTGATCCTTCAGCCATTTGTGGAGAATGCGTTTTTTCACGGATTTCCCCAGGGTATGAAAGGGGAAATCAGAATCTTTGTGAGAGAGGAAAATGAAAATCTCCGGTTTGAGGTCACAGACAATGGAATAGGTATGACTAAGGAGCGTCTGCATGCGCTGAGACGACATGAAAATTCTAAAAGTGAACATTTTACCGGCATTGGAATTGGAAATGTTGAGGACAGGATCAAGCTGATCTATGGTATGGATTATGGAATCCTGTTGGAGAGCGAGGAAGGAAAAGGAACAAAAGTAGTTCTAATACTTCCCCGAGAAGAAAAAAGTAAAAAAGAAAACAGGGAGAGAAAAGATGGTTAAGAAGGTCATTCTTGTGTTTAAAACACATTTTGATATAGGATTTACGGATTTGGCACGGAATGTGATCGAACAGTATGCGGGAGATATGCTGCAGCAGGTATTAGAGACATGCAGGGCTACAGAGCATATGGGGAATCTTAAATATGTCTGGACAATGCCCTCCTGGCCCCTCTGGACCGTAACAAAGAAATGCAGTGATGAGATGAGGCCTGAACTGGTGCACTATATTGAGAACGGCCAGATTGCCTGGCATGCGCTGCCGTTTACGTCTCACACGGACTTCTGCGGGGAGGAAGAATATCTGGAAGGGCTGCGTTTTGGAAAAGAACTGTCTGAAAAATATGGAAAGCCATATCCCATTGCAGCTAAAATGACAGACGTGCCCGGCCATGGGCTGATGCTGCCGGAAATCCTTGGGGCATCGGGTATCCGTTTTCTCCATTTGGGATGCAATGCATTCGCTGCACCCCCCAAAGTGCCGGAACTTTTCTTCTGGAGGGCACCCAGCGGCAGAAAAGTGCTGACCATGTACTGTAAAGGCGGATATGGATCGAGTCTGGAAGCACCACAGGGATGGGAATATCCGGTTTGGATGTCTCTTGTGCATACACATGACAACTGCGGTCCCCATTCTGCGGAATTTATCAAAAAATTGGCAGAAGAGGCCCGCGAACTTTATCCTGAAGCGGAAATCGTATGCGGCACTATGGATGATTTTTACAGAGAACTGGAGAAATGTGATTTAAGCGGAGTTCCTGTTGTGGAACAGGATTTGGCAGATACCTGGATTCACGGAATCGGGGCATATCCCCGTGAAGTGAGGGAAATCCGGGAATGCAGACGCCGTGCAGTCCGCCTTCAAAAGCTGGCCTGCCAAACCATAAGGGATGAGGGGAGCAGGAAAAGGGCGGAAATGATCTTAAAGGAATACTATGAGTCCATGAACTTGTTTGGGGAACATACATGGGGGGCAGATGTAAAGACTTGGCTGGGCCCGGATCGGGTATATAAAAAAGAAGAATTTAAAAAAGCCCGGCAAGAGGAGAACTATCAGTTCATGGAACGGTCCTGGGAAGAACAGCGGAAGCGGGCAGAGACGTGTAAAAATCTGCTTGAACGATATGAGCAGGATTTGGAAAAGGGCAGGGAAAAAAGGGAGTGGTTGTATAATCCGCTGACTGAGCCGTATACGGGATGGGTACAGGGGGATTCGGAACCGGTGTATGTAAAAGGACTGGCTCCGCTGGCATGTACGAAACTGGAGGAACCCGTGGGGGATAAGGCACCAAAAAATGGTGATAATCTCACAGTAGAAGATCACCCGGAAGGTTCCTCTGTGGAAAACCACAGATATCGGTTGGAGTTTTCAGCATCAGACGGCACCATAACAGCAGTATATGATAAAAAATTACACCGGAAACTTCTGGAGGCTCAAAAGGATACCGGTATTTTCTCATATCAGTATACACGCCATGGGATAGAGAAAATAACAGAATTTCTGCGCAGCTATGGTTACAGGTTTTCCACTTGGGGTATCCAGGATTATGGTAGAGAAAACTATCCGGAGTGTAAAGATGAGACATATAAGCCCTGCTTTTTAAGGACCGAGGTGAATGGCAGGACGATCTCCTTTTTCTATAAAGGGGAAACTTCTGCAAGGCTTTACGGGGATTGTCATGAAGCGGAAGTACGCATTACACTGCCCGATGTAGGGGAGGAGCTTTTTGTAAGTCTGCTGTTATCAGGAAAAGAGGCCAGCCCTTATGTGGAGTCCGGTTCTTTCTGTCTCCCTCTGGCAGGGAACTTGGACAATTATCGAATCAATAAACCCGGCAGTGTCCTGAACCCTAAAACAGATATAGCAGATAACGGGAACCATGTGCTATACAGCATAGAGGAATTTGTGGCAGCAGATAACAGGACATCGGGTGTCTGTGTTATGCCTCTTGATACCCCTCTTATGTCTATTGGGGAGGACGGTATCTACACATACAGACATCAGTATGAGGAACATACACCGATCTTGTATTTTAACACCTTCAACAACATGTGGGGTACTAATTTCCCACAGTGGCAGGAGGGAGACAGTGAATACCGCTTCGTTCTATGGGGTTACGATGCCAAGGAGGCGGAAAGGCTTTTAGAGAGGAGTGTACAGTTGGGGGAGGGAATACAGAGGACCTCCTGTGAAACAAAGAGACTGAATCTGACCCTTCCCTGCCATATGCAGTTAATGAATATAAAGCAGGAGGAAGATGGTATGATTCTTGTCACCAGAGATTTGCAGGGAGAAGAAGCGGAAGGCACCGTATGTATGCCGGGATATTATATAACCGAGACAGACTATTATGGACGGCAGACAGGAGAGTTGAAGAGGGATTCCCTTACCTTTTTGAAGAAAAAGTACGGGCTGCATATATTTAAAGTGAAAAAAGTATAGGTTTTTCAGGGAAGGAGTGATAAGTTTTTCCAGGCGGGGCCTGCCAGAAAACAAATATCACAGAAAAGCCCCATATCCTTTGACATTTTCTTCCCTATCTATTTATAATTCTGTCTTTTACAGTTTGAGATGAAAAGAGCCTCGTCAAATGCCCATAGAATAAGCATTTGGCGAGGTTTTGTTTTTAATGATGAGCCGGTAGTCCGTTCTGAAACCACAAGTTTCGTGTAAAATATAAATCATATCAGATGTGAGAAAATGGTCAGGAAGTTCTTTATGATAGTGGTACCCAGCCTAATGAAAACGTGATATAATAGAAATGATTTTGGAATGGAGGTACGAGCATGGCAGTAAACTATAATAAGCTGTGGAGGCTTTTGACAGACAAGAACATGAAGAAGATTGAAATGCAGTACAAGACCGGAATCAGCGGAAATATCTTGGCACGGATGGGTAAAAATGAATATGTTTCCATGCAGACAGTAGAAAAGATTTGCAGAGAATTGAACTGTACCATTGATGAGATGATGGAGTTTACTGATGATAAAGTGTAAGGGCTTATGTAATAGCGGATACACAGCAGAGGGCTGCCATTTTTATCATACCTGATCGTAACATGTGGTGATGACCGGAGTTGTTGACACCCTATTATTGATGATTTAAAATTATACTAATTGTACGATATATAAAATGCCGTAAAAGGAGGATGAAGGAATGGGCTTAGGGAGCTTTCTAAAAAATCAGTTCATTGACGTTATTGAGTTTGTTGATAATTCTCCCAACAAACTGCTTGTGCATAAATTCACCAGACAAGGGGACGAAATTAAACAGGGCGCTCAGTTGATCGTAAGGAACGGACAGGCCGCAGTATTTGTACATCGTGGGCAGATCGCAGATGTATTTGAACCGGGTAATTATAAATTAGATACCAAAAATCTTCCGCTTTTGTCAGCACTTGCAGCATTACCGTATTTATTTAATTCACCAATAAAATCGGATTTGTATTTTATTAATACTACGCAGTTTATCAATAATCGATGGGGCACAAAAAACCCGATCATTAAGCGGGATGTTGATATGGGGATGGTGAGGATAACGTCTTTTGGAAGTTTTTCATTTAAGGTGACGGATCCTAAGACATTTATGACGGAACTTTACGGAGCACGAAATCTAAATATGACATATGATATCATTCAGTACCTGATATCTTTTGTTGGAGAGTCTATTGCCCAGTGCCTGGGAGAGAGCCCGAATTCCGTCTTGGACCTTGCAACGCGTTATGGGCAGCTTTCTGCTATGATTACTCCTTATGTAAATGAAAAGGCAAAGGTGTATGGCATTGAAGTAGTACAGGCAGTTATTGAGAATATCGGGCTTCCAAAAGAAGTTGAAAAATTGATTGATGAACAATCCGGTATCGGTTTAGCAGCGCGGGATATGGATATTTTCGTCCAATATCAATCAGCCCGGGCAATCAGAGATGCTGCTCAGCAAAAAGGCGGTTTGGCAGGAATCGGTGCAGGTATGGCGGTGGGAAGGACCGTGGCGAAAAATATTAACGAGAGCCTTGATAAGCCGTCAAAGAAGAGCGCAGCGAAACAAGATGGGGATGATAAGAATATTTCAAAAATCCAGAATGCGGGAAGTGTTGCGGATAAACTTGTAAAATATAAAGAGCTTTTGGACAAAGGGATTTTAACGCAAGAAGAATTTGATGAAGTAAAAAGCATGCTGTTAAAGGAGATTTAAAGGGATGGGTAATATTGAAGAACTTGAGAAGTATAAAAAGCTTCTCGATGACGGGGCTTTAAGTGAAGATGAGTTCCGCATTCTGAAGCAAAAGCTTCTAGGTCTTAAAACAGATGAGGAAAAAGAACTTGAGAGACAGCAGGAACGTGAGAGAGCTCTTGCAGAGATAGCGCAGATGAAAGCGGAACAGGCGGCTATACAGACTGAGGAAGAGATGGCGGTCCAAGAACAAAATACCGAAGAGCAGGCTGATGGGCTGAACCATGAAGCGCTGGAGCGTGAAGCAGGATGCGCAGAGGAATCAGTGCAGGCCGGACAGAAACGAGAAAGTAAATATCAACAAACATATGAAATTGAAAAAGCAAAAGAGCAAGCACGTTTAGAGGCGATACGGGAGGCTGAACTAAAACTCCAGCAGGAGAAGAGAGGAAAGATTCAAAGCACAGCCAAGGGTGCCGCATCGTTGGGTATAAAAATATTACTTTGGTTTATCACAGCATTTTTTGCATTGATGGTATTTGGTTGTTTTTCAGTACATTATTTTTTGGCAGGTATCGTATCGCTGCTTATAGGGACCATGGCTTGTCCGATAATTTCTGCGAAATGCAAAGAAATTTCAAAGTTGCAGCCGGTATTAAAATATAAAAAGATTATTGTCATTGTACTTGTTATCCTATGGCTGGTATCAATAAGTACAAATGCTTAGGGGGGATTTTTGTGAAATGCGAATCATGTGGGGCGCCTGTTGAAAATGGAAAATGTACATATTGCGGACGGGATTATTCAACTCCCCCTCCAAAGCCTCAACAGTCAAATACCTCAAATAAATATGTAAAGCCGGCAAGTCCCAAGGATGGTTCTGCCCGGCCAAGTAAAAAATATCAATATACACCTACGGGTACCCAGCCAAAGCCCAAGAAGAAATCCGGATGTGGGACAATCATTATCATTCTTATTGTTTTGGGTATCATAGGTGTAATCTTTGGAGATTCAGACGATTCAGACTCGAAAGATACATCATCCGTGTGGGCTGCCGGGATAACACCTATAGATGATTTTAAATACTATCTGGATGGGGGCAAAGTGTATTTGCAAGATTATACAGGACATGAGCATAAGGTGAAGGTTGGAAATTCATATGAGATCGATGGAAAAGAGTATGTTGTTGCTGATACAATTGAAGACTTGTTTTGCCTGAATCGTGTAGACAGTATCATTCTTCCGGAAGGAATTGTTACTATGCCTAGGAATACATTCAATAGCTGTGGAGTAGAATATCTATATCTTCCAAAATCGCTGAAAACTACAGATGAGAATAATGGTTTCTATACATATTTACACGATGTTAAAAAAATTTATTATGGCGGCAGCGAAGAGGAGTGGGCAGAGTTGACTAATAATGCAAAACGAGTGGATATTGATGCAATAGAGATTATTTATAATGCTGATTGGGAGGATTTGAAATAATATCCCTTGACATTTTCTTCTCTATCTATTTATAATGAAGTTTGACAAAGACGATGATGGAGACAGTATTCTGCATGAGAAAACCACAGCGAGCCGGGGAAGGTGCAAGCCCGGTATGAGTATCAGCAGAAGAATATCACTCCGGAGCTGCTTCCTGAAATAAAAGTAAGGGATGCCGGATTTCCCCCGTTAAAGGGAACGCGTATGATAGTATGTGTAAGAGGTGGTTAAACGATAGCTGAGGCTTTCGTCCTGTTGCAGGGCGGAAGCCTTTTTATTATATATATCCCCCCAAGCACAGAGAAAGGAGAATAAGACATGTATCAGAAAGTCCCCACAAACATGAATTTTGTGGAAAGAGAAAAAAACATCGAGAAATTTTGGGAAGACAATGAAATTTTTAAAAAGAGCATGGAACACAGAAAAGAAGGTGAGACGTACACTTTCTATGACGGCCCGCCCACAGCCAATGGCAAGCCCCATATCGGCCATGTTCTGACACGTGTTATAAAAGATATGATCCCGAGATACCGCACCATGAAAGGCTGCATGGTACCGAGGAAAGCAGGATGGGATACCCATGGCCTCCCGGTAGAGCTGGAAGTAGAGAAAATGCTGGGTCTGGACGGCAAGGAGCAGATCGAGGAGTACGGCTTGGAGCCATTCATCAACCACTGCAAAGAGTCTGTCTGGAAATACAAAGGAATGTGGGAGGACTTCTCAGGAACCGTAGGTTTCTGGGCAGATATGGATAATCCGTATGTGACCTACCACGATGATTTTATCGAGTCTGAATGGTGGGCTTTGAAGCAGATCTGGGACAAGGGCCTTTTATATAAAGGATACAAAATTGTTCCCTACTGCCCGCGCTGCGGAACCCCGCTCTCCAGTCATGAGGTGGCACAGGGATACAAAGACGTAAAAGAACGCTCTGCCATTGCCCGTTTCAAAGTAAAGGGTGAGGACGCCTATATTCTGGCATGGACCACAACACCCTGGACACTTCCGTCCAATGTGGCACTGTGTGTGAATCCCAACGAAACTTATGTAAAAGTGAAATCCGGTGAGTACACCTACTATATGGCAGAGGCACTGCTTGATAAGGTTCTGGGTGAGGGAAATTATGAGATCCTGGAGCACTATACAGGAAAAGAGCTGGAGTACAAAGAGTATGAGCCTCTCTTCCCATTCGTAGAGCTGAAAAAGAAAGCTTACTATGTAACATGCGATACGTATGTAACGCTGACAGACGGTACCGGTGTGGTTCATATTGCGCCTGCTTTCGGTGAAGACGACAGCAAGGTGGGAAGGGCATATGACCTGCCGTTTTTACAGTTAGTAGATGAAAAAGGTGAGATGACAAAAGAGACCCCATGGGCTGGCACCTTCTGCAAAAAAGCAGACAAGGAAGTGCTGGTCGATCTGGAAAAACGCGGTCTGCTTTTTGACGCGCCTGTATTTGAACACAGCTATCCGCACTGCTGGAGATGTGACACTCCGCTTATTTATTATGCAAGAGAGTCCTGGTTTATCAAGATGACAGCCGTGAAAGAGGACTTGATCCGCAACAACAACACCATCAACTGGATCCCGGAGAGCATCGGCAAGGGCCGTTTTGGTGACTGGCTGGAGAATGTACAGGACTGGGGTATCAGCCGTAACCGCTACTGGGGAACCCCGCTGAATGTATGGGAATGCGAATGTGGACATATGCACTCCATCGGAAGCAAGGAAGAGTTAAAGGAAATGTCCCATAACTGCCCGGATGACATTGAACTGCACAGACCGTATATTGACAATGTGACCATCCGCTGCCCGAAATGCGGTAAAGAGATGCACCGTGTGCCTGAGGTGATCGACTGCTGGTTTGACTCCGGTTCCATGCCGTTTGCACAGCATCACTATCCGTTTGAAAATAAAGACCTGTTTGAGCAGCAGTTCCCGGCAGATTTCATCTCCGAGGCTGTGGACCAGACAAGAGGATGGTTCTACTCTCTGTTAGCTATTTCTACCCTGATCTTTAACAAGGCCCCGTTTAAGAATGTAATTGTTCTGGGCCATGTGCAGGACGAGAACGGACAGAAGATGAGCAAATCAAAGGGCAATGCCGTAGACCCGTTTGAGGCTCTGGATACTTACGGAGCTGATGCGATCCGCTGGTATTTCTATGTAAACAGCGCACCCTGGCTGCCAAACCGTTTCCACGGAAAGGCTGTGCAGGAGGGACAGCGTAAATTTATGGGTACCCTTTGGAATACCTATGCATTTTTCGTGCTGTATGCAAATATAGATAACTTTGACGCTACAAAATACAAACTGGAATACGACAAGCTTCCTGTTATGGATAAATGGCTGTTGTCCAGGCTCAATACCCTAGTGAAAACCGTGGATGACAACCTGGCAAACTACCGCATCCCTGAGACCGCCCGTGCACTGCAGGATTTTGTGGATGATATGAGTAACTGGTATGTGAGAAGAAGCCGTGAGCGTTTCTGGGCAAAAGGTATGGAGCAGGATAAGATCAATGCTTATATGACCCTGTATACAGCCCTTGTGACTGTTGCAAAAGCGGCAGCGCCTATGATTCCGTTCATGACAGAGGACATCTATCAGAACCTTGTGAGGAGCATCGACAAGGATGCGCCGGAGAGTATCCATCTGTGTGACTTCCCGGAATCCAATGAGGCTTGGATCGACACGGAACTGGAAGAGAACATGGAAGACCTGCTGAAAGTGGTGGTAATGGGCCGTGCGTGCAGAAATGCAGCAAATATCAAGAACCGTCAGCCGATTGGCAAGATGTTCGTGAAGGCGCCCTTCCAGCTCTCTGACTTTTATAAAGAGATCATCGAGGATGAGCTGAATGTGAAGAAAATGAGCTTCACGGACGATGTGAGGGATTTCACATCCTACAGCTTCAAGCCTCAGTTAAAGACCGTGGGACCAAAATACGGCAAACATCTGAACAGCATAAGGACTGCCCTGTCGTCTATTGACGGCAATGCGGCCATGGATGAGCTGAAAGCCGGCGGTGAGCTGAAACTTGACATTGACGGCCAGGAAATAGTATTATTAGAAAGTGACTTACTTATTGACACTGCACAGATGGAAGGATATGTTTCCGAATCAGACAATGACATCACGGTTGTACTCGATACAAACCTGACTCCGGAATTAATTGAAGAGGGCTTTGTGAGAGAGATCATCAGCAAAGTCCAGACCATGCGTAAAGAGGCTGGTTTCGAGGTAATGGATAAGATCAGGATCTCCCTTACCGGAAACCAGGTGATCGAGGGCATCTTCCGCGCTCACGAGGCAGACATCAAGGCAGAAGTTCTGGCAGAAGACGTCAATTATAATGAAGTAAGCGGCTATACAAAGGATTGGAAGATCAATTCTGAAAGCGTGACATTAGGTGTGGAGAAGATTTCATAAGAAATCTTCCCTGCCGGTCAGTTCCGGAGGAGGAGAAAATGTTAGATAATCATTTCAAAAAAGAAGAATTTAAGAAAAGCGTCAAAGAAAATGTAAAGATGCTTTACAGAAAGACCATAGAGGAGGCAAGCCAGGAGCAGATTTTCCAGGCAGTGTCCCTTGCGGTAAAGGACGTTATCATTGACAACTGGTTATTGACACAAAAGCAGTATGAGAAGGATGACCCGAAGATCGTATATTATCTGTCCATGGAGTTCCTTATGGGCCGTGCACTGGGCAACAACCTGATCAATCTGTGCGCATACAATGAAGTGAAAGAGGCACTGGAGGAACTGGGCTTTGACTTAAATGTGATCGAAGACCAGGAGCCGGACCCGGCTCTCGGAAACGGCGGTCTGGGAAGACTGGCGGCTTGTTTCCTGGATTCCCTGGCAACTCTCGGCTACTGTGCTTACGGCTGCGGTATCCGTTACCACTATGGTCTGTTCAAACAGAAGATTGAGAACGGATTCCAGGTGGAAGTGCCGGATAACTGGCTGAAAGACGGTTATCCATTCGAGCTTCGCCGTCCGGAATATGCCAAAGAAGTAAAATTCGGAGGCTATGTAAAGGTAGAATATGACCCTGCCACAGGCAGAAACAATTTCGTACAGGAAGGTTACCAGTCTGTGCTGGCTATCCCATACGATATGCCTATCGTAGGTTACAACAACAAGATCGTCAACACCCTGAGGATCTGGGACGCACAGGCTATCAGCGAATTCCAGCTTGACCTGTTCGACAAAGGTGACTACAGAAAAGCGGTTGAGCAGGAAAACCTTGCAAAGAATATCTGCGATGTGCTCTATCCCAATGACAATCACTATGCAGGTAAGGAACTGCGTCTGAAACAGCAGTATTTCTTCATCTCCGCAAGTATCCAGGCTGCCATTGAGAAATTCAAAAAATCTCACAGCGACCTGCATGACCTGCCGAAGAAAGTGACCTTCCAGTTAAATGATACACATCCGACCATGACAGTTGCGGAGCTTATGCGTATCCTTTTGGACGAGGAAGGCATGACCTGGGAGGAGGCATGGGAGATCACAACCCATACCTGCGCTTACACAAACCATACCATTATGGCAGAAGCACTGGAAAAATGGCCTATTGAGCTGTTCTCCAAGCTGCTTCCCCGTATCTACCAGATCATTGAGGAGATCAACCGCAGATTCATCCAGGAGATCAACAATAAATATCCGGGCAACCAGGAGAAAGTCCGCAAAATGGCCATCATCTATGACGGCCAGGTTAAGATGGCTCATCTGGCCATTGCAGGCGGCTATTCTGTAAACGGTGTTGCAAGGCTGCATACGGAAATCCTGAAAAAACAGGAACTGAAGGATTTCTACGAGATGTATCCTGACAAATTCAACAACAAGACAAACGGTATCACACAGAGACGTTTCCTGCTTCACGGCAACCCTCTGCTGGCAGACTGGGTGACAGACCATATCGGAGACGGATGGGTGACAGACCTGGCACAGCTTTCCAAGCTGAAGGTTTATGCGGATGACAAGAAGGCACAGCAGGAGTTCATGAATATCAAATATCAGAACAAGGTGCGCCTTGCAAAATACATTCTGGAGCACAACGGCATTGAGGTAGACCCGCGTTCTATCTTCGATGTACAGGTTAAGCGTCTGCACGAGTACAAACGTCAGCTCATGAACATTCTGCATGTTATGTATCTGTATAACCAGATCAAAGAACATCCGGAAATGGACTTCTATCCGAGAACCTTTATTTTCGGTGCAAAAGCCGCAGCAGGATATGTGCGCGCGAAGCTGACCATTAAGCTCATCAACGCAGTTGCGGACGTGGTGAACAACGACAGATCCATCAACGGAAAGCTGAAAGTTGTATTTATTGAGAATTACCGTGTATCCAATGCAGAGATGATTTTTGCTGCCGCCGATGTTTCCGAGCAGATTTCCACCGCCAGCAAAGAGGCATCAGGAACCGGAAACATGAAGTTCATGCTGAACGGTGCAGTTACCATCGGCACCATGGACGGCGCCAATGTGGAGATCGTGGAAGAAGTGGGCCAGGAAAATGCGTTTATCTTCGGTCTGTCTTCCGACGAAGTTATCAATTATGAGAATAACGGCGGATATAACCCCATGCAGTATTTTAACAATGACCCGGATATCCGCAACGTACTCATGCAGCTCATCAACGGAACCTACTCCAACGGAGATTTTGAGCTGTTCCGTGATATCTATGATTCCCTGCTCAACACCAAGAGCAGCGACAGAGCAGATACTTACTTTATTTTGGCTGACTTTAAGGCTTATGCGGAAGCACAGAAGCGTGTGGAAGAGGCTTATAAGGATGAAGCGGGATGGGCTAAGAAGGCACTGCTGAACACAGCATGCTCTGGTAAGTTCACATCTGACAGGACCATTCAGCAGTATGTGGATGAGATTTGGCATCTGGATAAGGTTACAATTGAATAATAGGCCTGCATAGATTTATTTCTGTTAAACTGTGAAGGTGTCGCTGCGTCCCGGTAAATTTTCCGGGACGCAGTTTTTTTGTCCTTTTACTACAGACTTTTAAAATATTCAAGAAAAGCCTTAGCCGATTTGTTCAGGTGATGGTTGGGAAGCCAGAGGGCAACGGCATTGGTAGTGAGTATCGGTTCATGGATGGTCTTGTAGATTACTTTCTGGTTCGACATTTTAATAGCACTGGCAGGGAGAATAGAAACGCCAAGACCGATCTCAGAGAGGAGCAGGGCAGTAAAAGAGCGCTCACTGACACTGATGATCCTGGGTGATATCTTATGGACGGCAAATACGTCATTTAGGAGAGCCTCATATCTTCGGTAAACGATAAGATTCTTGGATTCCAGCTCTTCAATTGTACAGAAATCATCATCTGACCAGTTGTTTTCCTCATTCATGGCAGCAATCATAGGTTCCGGAGGCTTTTCCACTACACAGTAACCGCTAGTGTCTATTGGAGAACGTACAATGCCGATATCCACCAGTTCCTTCTGTAAAATATCCATGACATACTGTGTGCTGCCCTCAAAAAATTTGTAGTTGATCTTGGGGTATTTTTTATGGAATTCCCCCAGTTTGTGATTCATTACCATTGGAATCGAAGTGGGGGTTATGCCAATCATGATGGTCCCCTGATATCCGGCAGCATAATCCTGTACTTCTTGTTGGATGGAGCTGCTCAGATCCACAATCTGTCTCGCCCTTTCCAGAAATATTTTACCTATCTCTGTGAGCTGTATCTGCCGTGAATTGCGGTTAAATAGGACAACTCCCAGCTCTGCCTCCAGTTTCTTTAGCTGCTGGCTCAGGGGAGGCTGGCAGATATGCAGCCGTTTGGCAGCGGCGGTTATATTTTTCTCTTCCGCTATCGCGATAAAATACTCTAACTGTTTTAAATCCATTATACGCCCACACCCTCCTATACATTTTGCATATGTATTTCATATGAACTAGATATTTTACATATAATATGCCTAATGCTATAATACATTTATATTGAAAAAATGTCAAAATATATTAAAAAAGGAAAAAGAAAAGAAGGTATTTCGTCAGAAAAGGAGGTTTCTAATGATGGAAGAAAAAAAAGAGGGCAGGATAACAAAATTTTTCTCAAATCTTCACCCATTAACCCTATTATTTGTGCTTGTGATCGTTGTGGCAGTTTTGACATTTTTTATACCGGCAGGTACTTATGACAGGGTAAATGATGAAGCGTCGGGCAAGACAATTGTGGTACCGGGAACTTTTCACAGGGTAGAACAGAACCCGGCAACGCCAATAACAATCTTACTCTCCTTTGACAAGGGGATACAGAAAGCAGCACCTATTATCTCTTTTTTGCTGCTTATAGGGGGCGCACTGGGGATCATCGCATCAACGGGGGCTATTGAGTCCGCATTAGGACAACTGGTAAAAAAGTTTAGGAGTGACAGGAGCCGGGGTATTATCATCGGAGGGGTTATGTTTTTCTTCCTGTTTTGTTCCTCCACATTTGGAATGGGACAGGAGATGATGGCTTTTGCACCCTTTATCATTGTACTTATGGTATCCCTTGGATTTGACACGATCACAGCCATAGGGTCCATGATCCTGGGATATGCCATTGGGTACGGTTCCGGTTTTTTGAATCCCTTTAACCTGGCGGTGGCTCAGGGAATCGCAGGACTTCCCTACCCGTCAGGAATGGGGTATCGTATTGTCCTCAGTCTGATCTTGTATGTTGCGGCACTTGTGTATCTGCTCCGCTACGCAAAGCGTGTACATAAATCACCGGAGTTAAGCTACAGCCCTGTAGTCCCGGAGGAGTTTAAGACAGAGGTGCAGACAGAAGTGAAAATGACAGGGGGACAGATAAGGGTTTGGGTGGTCTTTTTCCTTGGTCTTATTTTTCTTATATGGGGAACCATTACTCAGGGATTTTACCTTTCAGAATGTGCGACTATCTTTCTTGTGATAGGGCTGCTGGCAGGGCTGGTAAACGGGTATGGACTTAACCGGATTTTCAAAGAGTTCAGCAAGGGCGCAAAAGATATGGCAGTACCGTGCCTCATCATCGGTTTTGCCCTGGCGATCAATCAGATTCTGGATACGTCTTCTGTACTGGACAGTATCGTATATTATCTGTCGGTTCCTTTAACCCATCTGCCGCCTATGGTGTCTGCGGGAGGAATGGTGATCGTTCAGACGCTGATCAACTTCTTCATTAACTCGGGTTCTACGCAGGCGGCTGTGACTATGCCCATTATGTCTCCACTGGCACAGATACTGGGTGTGAATCAGCAGGTGGCAGTGTTGGCCTTCCAGTTAGGCGACGGACTTTCCAATATGGCATGGGTTACTTGCGGCACTCTGATGATCGGACTCGGAATAGCCAATATAAACTATCTGCAGTGGACGAAGTTTATCATTAAAATATTTGGAATTATGATTCTGATAGCTGTTGCAGCCGTTATGTTTGCGCAGTTTATAAATCTGGGACCATTTTAAGGAGAAGAGGACGTATGGATAAAACAGAAGAATTGATGCAGAATCGTACATTAAATTATTTCAGCAGACTGTGCCAAATCCCCAGGGAGAGCCATAACGAGAAGGCGGTCAGTGACTTTATAGTCGACTGGGCAGTTAGTCTGGGGCTTGAAGTAAAGCAGGATGAATTCTTAAATGTTTACATCAAAAAACCGGGTACAGCGGGCAGAGAGGGTGAAGAGCCTATTTTGTTCCAGGCTCATCTGGATATGGTATGTGAAAAGGAATCGGATTCTTCTCATGATTTCAAAACGGATCCGATCAAATGGAGGATTGACGGTGATTGGATCTTGTCAGCCGATCATACGAGCCTGGGGGCCGACTGTGGGATCGGTGTGGCACACATCATGGAGATATTGTCTTCAAGAGATATATCCCATCCGCCTATAGAAGTTCTGCTTACCACCAGGGAAGAGACGGATATGATGGGCGCAAAGGGTTTTGATATCAGTTTCTTCTCGGCGAAAAGGATGATAAATCTTGACATCAGTCCGGATAACCGTATGCTGGCAGGCTCCTGCGGGGGGATTGCCATTGAGATGAGGATTCCGGTGTCATACGGATTCGGTGAGACGCAGGGATGGACTCCCTATCAGATGAAAGTAAAAGGGCTGACAGGAGGCCATTCCGGGGCAGATATTCATAAAGGAAGGGAGAATGCCATACAGATCATGGCAAGGCTACTGGTGTCTTTATCGGAAAGTATGGAGATACGTCTTGCCTCTCTTTCAGGTGGAAATTCAAGGCTGGCGATCCCTTCAGAATCCGACGCGGTGATATACGTTTCGGAAAATTGTGAGATAGGGCAGAAAACACATGAGTTTTACATGAATATGCTGGAGGAATGCGCGCCGGAGGATTCGGAACTTGAGATTACGGTTTGTGAATGCCCTCAGTTTGACCAGCCGCCCTTTTCTGCTGAGACCAAAGCAAAAATTTTATCTGCGTGCCTGCTGATCCCAAACGGTATTCAGCAGATGAGCAGCACAAAGCCGGGCTGCGTGGAGAGTTCTTCCAATCTGGGGGTAGTACATCAGGATGGTGAGGACATGCTCTTTATATCTGAGGCAAGAAGCACCTATGAATCTACCAGGGAACTGCTTGTGGAAAAGCAGAAGGTTCTTGCCGGGATACTGGGAGGAAAAGTTATCACCCACAGTGACTATCCGGCGTGGATATACAGAAAGGATTCGGCCCTTCGTGATATGGTATATCATATTTATGAATCCAGAGAGAATAAGGGTATGGAAGTGGTCACAGTCCACGCGGGCAATGAGCTGGGGATAATTGTATCCAAATTGGGTTTAACGGATGCTGTGGCATTAGGACCTACGAGAGAGTATTTTCATACGCCCAGGGAGTGCCTGAGTATATCTTCGGTTCTTAAATTTGAAAGCTTTCTGCATGAAATCCTGCAGAAATTGTGAGACTGAGAAAGGGAGTTCCCTAAAGCTGGGGACTCCCTTTTTATAAAAGAAAAAGGTAGGAGGAAATGAGTTTTGGAAATGGTTTTGATAATTTCAAGGCAGATTTTAGTTATGTTTATATATATGTTCATAGGATATATTCTCTTTCGCAGAAAGCTGATCACTCTGGAGGGGAGCAGGTCTTTGGCGAATCTTCTGCTGTATGTGATCCTGCCGTGCGCTATTTTAAAATCTTTTAATATGCCAAGGAGCCTTGAAAAAACAGAGGTGCTGTTGGTGTCCTTTGCACTGGGACTGATAGCCCTGGTTCTGGCTATGGCAGTGTCAGCCCTTATTTTTAGAAGGGAACCGTTGAACAATTTTGGGGCTGCATTTTCTAACGCAGGATTTATGGGGATTCCTCTGATTGAAGCGGCTATGGGAACAGAGGCGGTTTTTTACTGCGCCAGCATGATCGCATTGTTAAATGTTCTGCAGTGGACTTACGGACAGGCCGTTATATCAGGAAAGGGACAGGGGCATACATGCAGGAACATTGTAAAAAATCCTCTGCTCATTTCTCTTTTGGCGGGGTTTGCCATATACTTTTTACAGATTCCCGTCCCTTCTGTTGTCAGCAGCAGTATAAATTCCATATCCATGATGAATGCGCCGGCTGCCATGATCATCCTTGGAGTATATCTGGCACAGGTACGGTTTTCTGATATTTTTACAGATGTAAAGCTTTATCTCGTGTCAGGGGTGAGACTGCTGTTGATCCCCATACTGACAGTAATCCCTTTAAGCCTGTTTTATCACAGATACCATGACATATGTCTGGCGCTTGTGATCGCTGCAAGCGCGCCTGTGGGAGCGAATGTAGCCGTATATGCACAGAAACTGGAGAAAAATTATACATATGCGGTTAAGATGGTTTGTCTGAGCACTATCATCAGTATTGTGACACTGCCGGTTCTGGTTTTGGCGGCTGAACAGATATGGAAATGACAGGAGATTGACGGCAGCGGCAATCATTTACTTTGACATCCTTTTTCGTCTATGGTACACTGAAAATAATTATGGAGAAATATACCCTACCGTAATATGTCTGAAGACTACTCAAAATTGAAGAATATACTAACAGAGGTGAAAACAGTGGACAAGAACGAATACCGTGCCAAACTGGACGTGATCAACGATCTGGTTGACAGGCAGGACTATAAGGGGGCTCTGGAGATTGTCGATACCATTGACTGGCGCAGGGTGCGAAGTGCAAGGACACTCTGTATGGTCGGTGAGATTTATGAGGCAAATAAACGCTATGAAGACAGCCGCAAGCTGCTTATACTGGCACATCAGAGGGCACCTATAGGCAAGACAGTAATATACCGGCTGGTGGAACTGGCTATTAAAATGGGAAATTTTGACGAGGCAATAGATTACTTTAATCAATTTGTGGAAATCTCCCCTAATGATAACTCGCGCTACATATTAAAGTACAAGATTTACAGAGGAAGGCGTTCACCCATCCAGGAGCAGATTGCCATTCTGGAAGAATATAAAGGGCGTGAGTACACGGAGCGCTGGTCCTATGAACTGGCAAGGCTGTATGCCAAGGCGGGCATGAAGGATAAATGCGTAGAAGAGTGTGACGACCTGATCCTATGGTTCAGTGAAGGCAAATACGTGATAAAGGCCATGGAGCTGAAAATGAAGTATGCGCCTCTTTCTCCGAGCCAGGAGGAAAAATACAGAAACCGTTTGGTAGAATCTTCACCGGAAAAGGCGGCAGCAGTGGCAGCGGCCACAATAACTGCAGCTACACAGGCAGCGTCAAAGCTTGTCAGCCAGTCTGTGGGCACAGGTGTGCTGGAACAGAATACGGACGAAATGCCGCATATTGAATCTGTTCGTTCAAGGGCAACCGGGAAGGCACCGGAGGAAGTATCTGTATTTTCACCGATTCTGGAGACAACAGGGGTTTTACAGGATAAAATTGCAAAAGGGATACGGGATGTCTTCTCAGGAGGTCCAAGAGAAGAGGAACCGGAAACTGAAACGGAGGAAACTGCGGATTCTGCAGCGGAGGATACAGAGGATTACAGTATTCAGGATGATACCAAAGATTACGTGGTAAAAGATTTGGAGCCGGACAATCCGGCATCTTTGGGCAGTGTCACACCGGCAGCTAAGGAATCACCGGTTTCCAGAACTGTTGAGGCGCCGAAACCCAAGGCAGTAAAAGCCCAGGAGCCTGTCCGGGAAGTGGATCTGGATGCTATCCTGGCTGAGACAGCAGGTGAGCTGGCACAGGCAGTTGCCAAAGTATCCGAAGGTGTTGCACCGGCGGGTGCGGCAGTGGCGGATACACACTCATTCACAGCACAAAATGCAGATGTAACGCCGGTAACTGAAGCTGAGAAAGCAGAAGAAGCGGCATCTCAGATAGAAGCGGCGGTGTCAGAGAAGGCGGAAGAACCCGTATATCAGACAGAAGCAGCGGCACCGGAGAAATTGGAAGAACCGGTATATCAGGCAGCAGCGGCAGAGTCAGAGAAAGCGGAAGAACCGGTATATCAGACAGAAGCAGCGGCACCAGAGAAAGTGGAAGAACCGGCATATGGGGTAGAAGCGGCAGAGTCAGAGAAAGCGGAAGAACCCGTATATCAGACAGAAGCAGCAGAGCTAAAGAAGACAGAAGAACCGGCATATCAGACAGAAGCAGCAGAGTCAGAGAGAATAGAAGAACCGGCATATCGGGCAGAAGCGGATACTCAAGAGGAAACGGTCTTTGCAGAGGAGGAAATTCCGGGGCAGCCATCCATGGCGGATATCATGGCAGAGGCGGCTGTCACTTCAGAAGCGGACATCCCGGACGGCAGGACCATTGAGATCCCTGTGGAAGAAGTGAGAGCAGGACTGGGGGGAATGACCATAGACCTGCAGAAGGCTCTGGAGTCTGCAGTGATGGAGCCGGAAAGCCCTGCACAGACTGAGGATACGGTGCAGTCCGGAAACGTGGTCCAGTCTGATGCTATGATGCAGTCTGGAGCATCCGTACAGCCTGAGGATTCAGAGAATGAGTTTATCCATACGGTTGCCGAGGATAAGCGTATGCCGGCAGAGGCATCCATGTCTCCTGCGGGGATTGCCACAGAATCTATTCTGCGTCATCATCTTACTCCGGAGGAGCAGAAACGTCTCTTCACGTACTTTGCCCCTATACCGGGTCTCACCCAGCAGATTACGGAGGCTCTTGACATCGCCCAGGAATCTGCGTGCGCAAAAACCTCTAAATCCGGTAATATAGTCATCACAGGACGCGAGGGAGCAGGCAAGACCCGCCTGTCAGAGGGCCTGATAAAAGCTATCTGTAAGGAGCGCCATATGGAAGGCGCCAAGATTGCATATCTGGACGCGCAGAAGATGAATGAGAAAGACCCCGCCTATGTGGTGGACAAGCTTGCAGGGGGATTCCTGGTAGTGGAAAATGCATCGTCTCTGCAGTCAGATGTAATAGAAAAACTGTCAAAGGCAATGGAATTCAGGACAAACCGTCTGACAGTGATTCTGGAAGATTTAAAACCGGGCATTCAGAACCTGGAAAAAATGTATCCTGAATTTATGGAAAAATTTGATTCCCGTGTGGTCATTCCGGTATTCACCAATGACGAGCTGGTATCCTTCGCAAAGACATATTCCAAGGAGATGGGATATAAAATTGATGATATGGCAGTTCTGGCGCTGTATACCCTGATTGGTGATAATCAGGACGAAGATGATCCGGTATCTGTGGGACAGGTAAAAGAGATGATGGACAGCGCGATCAAACGCGCCTCCAGAGGCGGAAGGCGCCCCGGCAAAAAAGTGGCAAAACGCCATTTGGATGAGAGCGGACGTATCATGCTTTACGAAAAAGACTTTGATGTTTAAAATATCCCCGGAAGTGCGTATGCCTTCCGGGGAACATTAAATTATGACGGGAGATGAAAAGATGACAACCCCATACCTGGGAAATCCAAAAGGGACGATTGAAGTCCTGCAAAAATATGATTTTGTTTTTCAGAAGAAATACGGGCAGAACTTTTTGATCGACACCCATGTTCTCGACAAAATAATAGATGCCGCACATATAACGAAGGAGGACTTCGTGCTGGAGATCGGCCCCGGAATCGGAACTATGACGCAGTATCTGGCACAGGCTGCCGGAAAGGTATATGCGGTTGAGATCGACAGGACGCTGATCCCTATTCTTGAGGATACGCTTCAGGATTTTCCGAATGTGACCATATTAAATGAAGATATTCTGAAAGTCGATATCAAAAAACTGGCAGAGGAGCACAACGCAGGAAAGCCCATAAAAGTTGTGGCGAATTTGCCATATTATATTACAACACCGATCATCATGGGATTGTTTGAAAGTGATGTGCCTGTTGCGTCCATCACGGTTATGGTTCAGAAAGAAGTGGCAGACCGTATGCAGGTGGGACCGGGGACAAAAGACTATGGTGCCCTGTCCCTGGCAGTCCAGTATTATGCAGACCCGTATATTGTGGCAAATGTGCCGCCCAACTGTTTTATGCCGAGGCCGAAAGTGGGAAGTGCGGTTATCCGTCTCACACGTCACAAAGAGCCTCCGGTGGATGTTAAAGATGAAAGGCTGATGTTCCGTCTCATCCGCGCGTCCTTTAACCAGAGGCGGAAAACACTGGCCAACGGGCTGAACAACTCCCCTGAACTGTCATTTTCCAAGGAAGTAATACAGCGCGCCATAGAAGCCTGCGGTTTCCAGGCTGGAATCCGGGGCGAGACATTAACGCTGGCAGATTTTGCAAGGCTTGCCAATGTGCTTACAGATACCGGATCTCCCATGGAAGGTACATAAAGACTCAGCAGATTTTATTGCCGTTTGCCATCAGCTTGAATTTCATGCCCAGCATTTCAGATGCACGTTTGCACATGAGCATACGCTGCATAAAAATTTCAAAATAATCCATAATGGAACAGATTTCTTCATCCAGTTCGATATTGAGCTGGATGATTTTTTTATCCATATGGATAAAAAGGGTGGAGGAGATGGCGGCGTAATTGACTCTGTCGTGCTTATCAAAATTTTCCCTTATGGGATTCCGCACTCTGTTGCGGCGCACATCAGTCTTGTCAGCCAGGATGACAGCAGCGGATACTGGGTCAACAGCGCTGCCGGTACCCTCATCATGCTGCCCTATGGCACTTATAATGACAGCAATATCCTTGGGCGGAAGTTTATATTTTTGGAGGATATTCATAGCCATAAGTGCGCCGCTGTGGGCATGGTCGCTGCGGTTAATGCAGTTGCCGATATCGTGGAGCAGACCGGCCACTTTTGCAAGCTCCACCTCATGTTTGCCGTAACCAAGTTTTTTTAGAATTCTTCCCGCCGTCTCCGCAACTTTGACAGCGTGCTGGCAGGAATGTTCCGTAAAGCCCAGAACACCCAGGCTGTGATTGCCCTGTTCCATATAGGCTTTTACTTCCTCCGAGTTTTTCAGTTCCTTATAAATATTTTCATTCATACTTCTTGTTCTGCAGCCTTCTGACGGCATCCATAGCCAGGTCAGAGCGTTCGCATTCTTCTGCCGTGAGGGTGATCTGGCAGCAGAGCGGGCTTCCTTTCATATATTCTGATGCGTAACTGAGACCATTGGTCCTCTCATCCAGAAAAGGACGGTCAATTTGGTTGGGGTCCCCCAGCAGGATGATCTTAGTTCCCCTGCCTGCCCGGGTAATAATGCCCTTTATCTGATTCGGCGTCATATTTTGGGCTTCATCTATGATCAGATAGGTGTTCACAAAAGAACGTCCCCTGATAAAATTTAATGCTTCTGCCTGTATTATACCTCTTGCAAAAATTTCCTCAATCTTACCTTGAAGCTCTGCCTCGTTTTTGTATCTCTCCTCCTCATTGGAGTCAATGAGCTGTTCCAGATTGTCGATCACGGGACGCATAAGCGGGGATATTTTCTCCTGCTCATCACCGGGCAGAAAACCGATATCAGAGTCAAACTGTGCGTTTGGCCGGCTGATCAGGACGCGGCGATATTCCCTGGGACTGCACTCCATAACCTTTTCCAGACCTACAGCCAGAGAATAGAAAGTCTTGGCAGTGCCTGCCATTCCTTTGGCAATGACCAGGGGAATCTTGTCAGGCGGCATCATAAGGGCTTCCTGGAGAAAGAATTGCCCTGCGTTTCGCGGCTCTACCCCGTAGGGGTGGCTCTTGCGCCAGGCCAGTGGGATGATCCTGCCCTGGCAGACTCTTCCAAGCTGTGTTTTCTTCACAGACTGGTCAGCTTTCAGCAGAACGAACTGATTCTCCCACAATTCAGGCGGAAAAGGGTTTCCCTGGGCATCTGTCTGGTATACGGTTTCAAGGGGGATTCCCTTCTTTTTAAAATTCTTAAAAACTTCCTCTGGCACAAAGCATTCACATCTTCCGGTATACTGGCTCTCCCTGGATGAGACCTGCTCCTGCAGAAAGTCTTCTGCCTGGATGCCGAGTATCTGTGCTTTCATTCTCAGTAGGATATCCTTAGTGACCAGAACCACCGGAAGGCTTTCCTTCATGAGATGACAGCAGACCTTTAATATCCGGTTATCCATTTTATCGTCAGGAAGACTCTCCGGCAGCTCTACATGGACACAGTTGGCCTCTACCCGGAGTGTTCCGCCGCTTTTCAGGGGAACGCCCTCCAGAAGATTTCCCTGCAGTCTGAGATTCTCCAGGCGCCTGATAGCCTCTCTTGCGTGGGCGCCTTTTTCCCCTTCCGCCTTCTTTAATTTATCCAGCTCCTCTAAGACTGCCAGCGGCAGTACCAGCCGGTTATCCTCAAAACAGTCCAGAGCATCCGGTGATTGGATCAGAACATTGGTATCCAGGACAAATATTTTCTTCATATAATAATGTTCCTCCTGTTTTTATTGTTATATTTTACATCTGTATATTTTATATCTGTATGGGCATCTGTTCTATCTGTCCATTGTTAAATCCACAGGGGGGTTTTGTAAAACAGGGAAACCGGGGCATGCTTTACAGGCATTTAACGAAGAGCTTACGAAAACAGGATGGATGAAAATGCGAAAATGCAGTTTAATATTAACAGTTCAGCCTTCCACTGTCCCGCGAGGTGCTGCCACGCGCCAGACTGCGGTTTTGCTGTACATGAAAGGAAAGGAGAATACATTTCATGTTAGAACTTCAGAATGTAAAAAAATCCTATGACGGAATTACCATTTTACAGAATATCAATCTTTGTATCGAGGAGGGAGAGATCGTCTCTATCCTTGGCCCGTCAGGATGCGGCAAGACAACACTTTTGAACCTTATACTTGGTATTACTGATTTAGATGAAGGAAAAATCATATTCAACGAAAAAGATATCACAAACGTACCCATGGAAGAGCGGGGATTTAACATTGTATTTCAGGATTATGCCCTGTTTCCAAATTTAAATGTATATGAAAACATCACATACGGACTCAGAAACAAACCTGACATATCCAGTGAAAAAGAAGTACAGGAATTCATTCACCTTCTGGGTCTGGAGGAACATCTGGATAAAAAGATAGAACAGCTCTCAGGAGGACAGAAGCAGCGTGTGGCACTTGCGAGAACCATGGTGATGAAACCTAAGATCCTTCTGTTGGATGAACCTCTGAGTGCTCTTGACGGAGTCATCAAGGAATCCATCAAGGAGAAGATCAAAGAGATCGCCAGGGAATTTCATCTGACCACCATTATTGTCACCCACGATCCGGAGGAGGCGCTGACCCTGTCTGACAAAGTGCTGATCGTGAACAAAGGAACCATTTCCCAGTACGGATGTCCGGAGGAAATCATCACGGCCCCGCAGAACCTCTTTGTAAAAGAGTTCATTCTGAATCAGTTGGAAATAAAGAAAAACAATATTTTCATGCTGTTCCGTCAGGATAAGCAGGTGAGCCTGCAGGTGGTGTAGATTTATGATAAGAAGAAATGAAAAGGAAATAAAGGTGATTTATGTACTGGTCATCCTCCTGTTTCTGGCGTTCCTTGCAGTTCCCATACTGAGACTGCTGGGTAAGTCTTTTGAGGGGACAGGAGGCCTGACAGCAGAGAATTACATAGCGGTGCTGACAGGGAAAGGTTTCGGAAGGGCACTCCTGAACAGTCTGTGGATCTCCGTTTGCAGCGCGCTTCTGGCTACTCTGCTGGCTTTTTTTCTGGCCTATGCCATTCATTACACCAATTTGAAAAAGAGAACAAAAAAAGTCATCCGCACCCTGGCTGTACTTCCCATGCTGCTTCCCACCATCACTTATGGATTTGCAATCATCTATTCTTTTGGAAAACAGGGACTTCTGACAAGACTTTTTGGGCGTCAGATATTCGAGATTTACGGATTTAACGGACTGCTGCTCGGGTATGTGATCTATACCCTTCCCGTCTCCTTTCTGCTCATACTGAATACCATGAGCTACATAGACAAGAAATTTATGGTGGTTTCAAGAGTCATGGGAGACAAACCCTTTGCAACCTTTATGGGTACTGTTGTGCGCCCGCTTCTGGGAACTCTTGCGGCATCCATGGTGCAGTGTTTTTTCCTGTGCTTTACGGATTACGGAATTCCTGCGTCGGTGGGAGGGAAATTCGATGTGGTGGCAACGGTTCTCTACAACGAAATGCTGGGCAGCGTACCCAACTTTCAAAATGGCGCGGTAGTGGCAATGATGATGCTGCTCCCCTCTGTGCTGAGCATATCCCTGCTTCATTACCTGGAGCGCTATAATGTCCGGTACAATAAAATATCCACCATAGAGATAACAAAAAACAAGAGAAGGGATTTTTTGTGCGGCCTGGCCAGCGCTGTGATCCTGCTTTCCATTCTCTCTGTGTTTGCGGTGATCTTTGTGGTTCCTTTTGTAGAGGAATGGCCATACAGGACCAATTTCACTCTGTCCCACGTGACGGAAGTGTTCCGGGACAGCAGCCTATTGGGGGTATATAAAAATTCACTGCTCATGGCAGTGCTGACAGCCCTTGCGGGACTTATCACCACCTACGGCGCAGCCCTTGCCACAGCCAGAAGCCAGTTGGGAAGAAAGTGGAAAAGTATCATCGAGAGCATTGCCCTGGTGACAAATACCATTCCCGGTATGGTCATCGGTATCGCTTTTCTTCTCATTTTCACCGGCACGCCGCTGCAGAATACCCTTGCACTTATCATCCTGTGCAACGTAGTGCATTTTTTCTCCACGCCGTACCTGATGATGAAAAATTCCCTGGAGAAGCTCAACAGCTCCTGGGAGACAACAGCCCTTCTTATGGGCGATTCCTGGGCAAAGACCATTTTCAGGATAGTGACCCCCAACATGCGTTCCACCATCCTGGAAGTATTCAGCTATTATTTTGTCAATGCCATGGTGACAGTCAGCGCCGTTATCTTCATTGCCGGAGCCAGAACCATGGTTATCACCACCAAGATCAAAGAATTACAGTATTATACAAGATTTAATGAGATATTCGTCCTGTCCCTTCTGATACTGGCAACAAATCTGGCGGTAAAAGGACTTGTGGGATATCTTTCCCAACGGGAATTCCATCCCGGAAAAATACGGGAAATATTTATATTAAGAAAGAGAAGAGGAGTACAAAAAGTATGAAAATGAAAAAAGTGACAGCCCTTATGATGACAGCAGCCCTGGCGGCATCCGTTCTTGCAGGATGCGGTTCAGGCAGCGGCAAACAGGTAGTTATCTATTCAAACGCAGATGACGAGGCTGTGGAAGCTATGAAAGAGACCCTGGATGCCAACGGCTATGAAGGAAAATACCTGTTCCAGACCTTCGGCACTTCCGAACTGGGAGGCAAACTGCTGGCGGAGGGAAAAGATATTGAGGCGGACATGGTAACCATGAGTTCCTTCTATCTGGACAGCGCACAGGAACAGAACAATATGTTCCTTGACCTGACCTTTGACTATAAGCCGCTCACAGAATTTCCGGCTTTCTACGCGCCCATTACCTCCCAGGAGGGAGCCATTCTCCTGAACACAGAGATGCTCAGTGAAAATGATCTGGACAGGCCGGAAAGTCTCAAAGACCTGACAAAACCGGAATACAAAGACCTGCTGTCCGTGACAGACATCAAAAGTTCTTCTACAGCGTGGCTGCTCATGCAGGCCCTTGTCAGTGAATATGGGGAGGACGGTGCCAAAGATGTGTTAAAAGGCATCTATGAAAACGCCGGTGCCCACATTGAGAGTTCAGGCTCCGCGCCCCTTAAAAAAATCCGTGCAGGTGAGGTGGCAGTTGGATTTGGCCTTCGCCATCAGGCAGTGGCTGACAAAAAAGACGGACTTCCCGTAGATTATGTGGATCCCAAGGAGGGCAATTTCTCCCTCACAGAATCTGTTGCTGTGATAGACAAAAAGGATGCAAATCCTCTGGCTATGGAGATGGCTCAGTGTATCGTGGAAAAAGGCAGGAGCGAGCTGATCAAGACCTATCCAAACCCAATCTACGAGGGTGAGGAGGCAGACCCTGACAATATGTCCGCTTATCCGAAAGTATTTCCTGAGAAGCTTACGGTTTCCCTTTTGGAACGCCACCAGGAACTTTCAGAGGAATGTAAATAGACAGATTGGGAAGACATGCAGTAATGGAAAGAACCGATACAGTATGAAGAACCCGCACAGTAGGGGGAACTGATGCTGTAAGAATATCTGATGCTGTAAAGAATTGATGCAGTATGAAAACTGATACAGTATATATTAAAACACAGGAGAATGAATCATGTTAAACTATAAATTATTAACCCCAGGCCCTTTAACCACAACAGACACCGTAAAAAAGGAGATGCTCTTTGACCATTGTACATGGGATGACGACTACAAAAAAATTACCCTTAAAATCCGCAGCCAGCTTCTGAAACTGGCCCACGCAGCCCAGCCGGAATACACAGTCGTCCTCATGCAGGGCAGCGGCACCTTCGGTGTGGAGTCTGTCATCACCAGTGTGATCGGGAAGAGCGACAAACTTCTCATAGCTGCAAACGGCGCTTACGGTGAGAGAATGGCTGATATTGCCGCTCACGCAGGTATCCCCTATGTGCTGTACCGGGAAGAATATGACAAGGTACCATCAGCGAAGATCATTAAAAAAATCATGAAGGAAGACCCGGAGATCACCCATGTATCCATGGTACACAGCGAGACAACTTCCGGCATCCTTAACGATATAGAGTCTGTGGGAAAAGTGGTAAAAGACATGGGCAGAACCTTCATTGTAGATGCCATGTCCAGCTTTGGAGGTGTGGATATCCCGGTTGGAGAGTGGGGAATTGATTTCCTGGTCAGCAGCGCAAACAAATGCATCCAAGGTGTTCCCGGATTTTCCTTTATTATCTGCAGAACAGACAAACTCATAGACAGCAGCGGAAAAGCCAGAAGCCTGTCCCTGGACTTATATGACCAGTGGCTGACCATGAACAAAGACGGCAAATGGCGTTTTACATCACCCACCCACGTAGTTCTGGCCTTTGCAAAGGCACTGGAAGAACTGGAAGAAGAAGGGGGAATCCCTGCCCGAGCAAAACGCTACTCTGAGAACAACCAATACCTCATTGCAAAAATGTATGAACTGGGAATCCGCCCCTATATAGAAGGCAAATACCAGGGACCCATCATTACTACCTTCTACTATCCGGAGGGAAGCCACTTCTCCTTCCAGGAAATGTATGAGTACATCAAAGAGAGAGGCTACGCTATTTACCCGGGAAAGGTAACAGATGCAGACACCTTCCGCATTGGAAACATAGGGGAGATTTACCATGAGGACATGGAAAACCTTTATAACATCATCAAAGAATTTCTGGAGGCAAACAAGAGATGAACAGATTTGACGCCATCATATTTGACTGGGCAGGAACCACAGTAGATTACGGAAGCTTTGCACCCGTACAGGCATTCATAAAAGCATTTGAAGAATTCGGGATCACTCCTACGATCAAAGAAGTACGTGAACCCATGGGTATGCTGAAAATAGACCACATCCGCACCATGCTCTCCATGGACCGCATCAGAGACCTGTGGACTCAGATCCACGGCACCCCCTGGACCGAGGGCGATGTAAAGGAGGTTTATGAGCACAGCGAGACAGCAATCCTCGAAATTCTCCCTGACTTTGCGTCACCCAAACCCTATGTCCCTGAGACCATAGAAAAACTTCGCAGCCTGGGCCTTCAGATAGGCTCCACCACAGGCTACACCGAGCAAATGATGAAAATCGTAGCACCCAAAGCCGCAGAGCAGGGATATGCCCCTGACTTCTGGTTCAGTCCTGATGATGTAGGCGGCATTGGCCGTCCCTATCCCTACATGATCTTCCGCAACATGGAATCCATGCATCTTATGGATGTCCGCCGCATCATAAAAGCAGGAGACACCGTAGCCGACATCAAAGAAGGCAAAAACGCAGGCATGATTTCCGTAGGCATCCTGGAAGGCAGCTCCGTCCTGGGTCTCACAGAATCCGAATACAACTCCCTGACCCCATCTGCCAAAGCCTCCATCCTTGACCAGGCCGCCCAGACCTACAAAAATGCAGGCGCAGACTACGTGATCAAAGACATCCGAGGAATCCTGGACCTCTTATAAACTTCTTACCGCTTCACCAAACCACACCCAACTAATCAAAAAAGATGGCCCCGTAACCCATCCCTTAAAATTCAAATCCCCCAGAACCACGCCCGACTCCAACACCTGGCCGTGGTTCTTTCTACCCCCTGAAACCTTTGATATCCCAATCTTCCAATCCTCCAATCCTTTGCAAACTAAGACAAAAATCTGCCTCAATCCACATTCATCCTAATAATAAATTCCAAGTTTGCTGTTTTCCTTCAGCCTTAACAGAAATACATCAATTTGCCAATCACCTGCAAGTTGCCATGTTTTTTCCATCCGCAGCCAGGAAACAGGGAGAGGAGGGGACAAGGTTCAGATGAACGAAGGTTAAGTGGAGCGGCGCGAAGATCCACCTGCCCCAGTTGATTAATGAGGAGGCCAATGCCGACGAATTTAGCAACTGGGAGCAGGTTAGCTGAGGGCCGCGAAACGTCGAAGAGAATCTGAACCTTGTCCCCTCCTCTCCCGTCCCCTTTGCCACTACTTCTGATGAATCATCTCCCGATACTCACTAGGCGTCCTCCCCATATTCCTCTTAAACAACCTAGTAAAATAATTCAAATCAGCCACCCCGGACGCCGCCGCGATACTCTGGATCTGCAGATCCGTAGAATTCAGCAAAAACACAGCATTCTCAATCCTCTTCTTATTCACAAAGTCCGTCAGCGTACTTCCAGTCTCTTTCTTAAACAGCGATGACAGATAACTTGGGCTGATAGAAAATTCCTCAGCCAGCGCCTTTAAACTCAGATCATCCGTCAAATAAAGACAGATATGGTTGATCACATTCTGAATAATAGGCGAATACCCTTTCAGGGAATGAGACTTTACTAACAGACAATACTTCCGCATCATCTCCCGCTTTAGCCTGCCATCCTCATCCTCACTGGTAATGGCCTCAATCTCCCGTGCGAATTTAGAAGACAATTCGTCCAGATACAGGGGATGAACGCCTCCGAACTCCGCTGCCTTGCGAAGCAGTGTATTAAAGATGATCAGATAATTCTTGGAATCCCGAATCCGGTTGGAAAGCCTTTGCTCCAGTGAGACAGACATTTCTCCTGCAGCCAGCAGCTCCACTTTTTTATAATTTCCGGTAGCCACTGCCTGCATCATTTCCTGCTCTGCCCGGTACCTCTCCTCGATCAGCTCCCTGTTCTCCAGATTTACCTGTGCCTGCCCATAATAGACGTTGGTGATCTCATCCATAAACATATCGCAGTATTCAACGGAAAACTTCTCCGCTCCCCCGAATATTTCCGCAGCCATCAGAAGAAGTATGGTCCGCGCATCATCTGCATGGTTGATAAATGGGATCAGTTCATAATACTGTTTTAAAAATCCGGAATATTTGGCCGGAATCGACAGCTTCTGCTGCATCTGCAGTATGAATTTTTTGTCTGCCCTGTGCTGCAGATAAGGCCCGGCTATAAAATAGACGGGAGAATCTGTCCCCGGCAGCCGCATTACCGTGTGATGACAGTTAAAGCAGTCTTTTGAAAAATACATCACATGCTCTCTGCTGTTCCTGATAAAATGCAGTGCATTATCCCTGGAGGTACTGTCAGCCGCAATTTTTTTCCTCAGGCCCAGATCCAGATCTAAACTTTCAAGCTCATCTTCAGTTAGAATGCTGCTGTGAAAATTAAAATTTTTAAGTACCTTTTGAGTAAATTTTAAAACAGAGTCATATGACGCCATACATCTGCCTCCCCATACTATTTTTAATTATTATCATACAATTTTATGAAATGTTCAAGTCCTAAGTAAAAAAATGCGAATAAAGCTAAAAAAAGTGAGAATGCCTCCGGCAAAAAACTGTTAGAATCTAGCCATACAAGGTACGAGGAGGAAAAATAAATGTTACAGTATTCAATGTTATACCCAAGGCAGTCCGTATCCAGAAGAACCGTGAGCATGGATGGAATGTGGAAATTCCGTCTGGACCCGGAAGGAAAGGGAACAGAGAACGGATGGACAGACGGAATCCCGGAGGCGGATCTGATCCCGGTGCCGGCCAGCTTCCAGGATTTTTACACAGACAAGGATACAAGAGAGTATGCTGGAGATTTTTGGTATGAGACAGAAGTATTTGTCCCGGAAGAATATGCCGGTAAAAATGTGGCGATCCGTTTCGGCTGTGCAACCCACAGAGCAGAGGTGTATTTAAACGGCGTCCATGTGGCATCCCATGTGGGTGGATTCCTTCCCTTCATGGCAGACATTACAAGTGTGGCTAGATACAACGCAGTGAACCGGGTAGTTGTCAAGATCAACAATGAACTCAGTGAAACAAATATTCCGTGCGGCAAGACGAAAGTCCTGAGTAACGGAAAGAAGATGAATAATCCGTATTTTGATTTCTTTAACTACTCCGGACTGCAGCGTCCCGTAAAATTAGTTGCATTTCCTAAGGAATATGTGTTTGATCTGACTGTGGATCACAGTATTAATGGTTCGGACGCAGACGTGTCCTACAGTGTTGTGACAACAGGGGAACATCCTGTAGAGATCACAGTATACGACCAGGATGGCAGAGAGGCAGCGTCAGCCAAGGGCAAAGAGGGAACTCTTCATATTAAAAATGCCCATCTGTGGCAGGTGCGGAACGCATATCTCTATACCTTTACCGTGCGCATCAAAGATGAAGAGGAAGTGCTGGATGAATACAGCGAGGAAATCGGTATCCGTACAGTGGAGGTAAAAGGAAAGGACATTCTGGTGAACGGCTCTCCTGTTTACCTGAAGGGATTTGGAAAACACGAGGACAGTGACATTGTAGGACGTGGATTTAACATTGGTGTTATGAAGAGGGATTTTGAGTGTATGAAGTGGATCGGGGCCAACTCCTTCCGTACTTCCCATTATCCATACAGCGATGAGATTTACCAGATGGCAGACCGCGAAGGCTTTCTGGTCATTGATGAGGTTCCCGCTGTGGGGCTTTTTGAAAGTCTGATGAACTTTATGGAGGCATCCACCGGCAAAAAGACAGCATTCTTTGCAAAAGATACGATCCCCGAACTGCTGGAAAACCATCTGCAGGCAGTGGAGGAGATGATCACCCGGGACAAGAACCATGCCTGTGTCATTGCCTGGTCCCTGCTGAATGAACCCGAGACTACAGATGAGGCAGCGGTTCCCTATTTTGAAAAAGTATTTGCCCGCGCCCATGAACTGGATGTACAGAAACGCCCCAGAACCTTTGCACTTATCATGAATTCCCTGCCGGATACCTGCAAATGCTATCACCTGGCAGACATCATTTGCATGAACCGGTACTATGGCTGGTATCTGATGGGCGGATATGAAATGTGCGACGCAGAGGCGGCCTTCAGAGCAGAGATGGACAGATGGGCGGAGAAAGACCTGGACAGACCCTTTATCTTCACCGAATACGGCGCCGACACATATGCTGCGGAGCATAAACTGCCCTCTGTTATGTGGAGTCAGGAATATCAGAAGGAGTATCTGGAAATGTGTCACCGTGTATTTGATTCCTATGATTTCATCAGAGGCGAACAGGTATGGAACTTTGCTGATTTCCAGACCACAGAAGGAATCATGCGTGTAAACGGAAATAAAAAAGGAATCTTCACCAGACAGAGACAGCCCAAAGACGCAGCATTTTATTTCAAAGACCGCTGGGAAAAGCTTCCGTTAGATCATAAGAGCAACTGAGGATAAAGGAAACTATTTTTGCATGGATTTTTGCTCGTAACTGAAAGGGGACTGAACAGTTACGGATAAAGATAAATTTCAGGGAGATAATCATGAATGAGAATAACAAAGTAAGACCCTTTGGAATGCGGGATAAGATTGGCTATATGTTCGGGGATTTCGGAAATGATTTTACCTTTATATTTGCCAGCTCCTTCCTTATGGTGTTTTATACAAAAGTGCTTGGGATCAGCGGAGCCATGGTGGGAACCCTGTTCCTATTAGCCAGGGTGGTGGATGCATTTACTGATATCACCATGGGACGCATTGTTGACTCCGTCAAACCAGCAAGAGACGGAAGATTCCGCTGCTGGGTCAGAAGAATGTGCGGGCCTGTTGCCATAGCCAGCTTCCTTATGTATCAAAGTGCCATGGCAGGAGCGCCCATGGCGCTGAAGGTGGTCTATATGTATGTGACCTGTCTGCTGTGGGGAAGTGTTTTTTACACATCCATCAATATTCCTTACGGTTCCATGGCGTCAGCTATCACAGACAAGCCGGATGAGAGGACTGCGCTCTCCACATTTCGAACAGTAGGCGCAACACTGGCTGGACTGATCATCGGTACAGTCACACCGCTGCTGATCTATACAAAGGATGCAGACGGGAACCAGATAGTCAGAGGCGGTTCCACATTTACCATTATTGCCGGTGTGTTTGCTCTGTGTGCAGTGCTCTGCTATGTTATCTGTTACAAACTCACTACAGAGCGTGTCAAAGTAGAACCGGATCCGGATGCAAAAAAAGTCACACTGGGACAGACCTTTGCCGCTATTTTCAGAAGCCGTGCCCTGCTTGGGATCATCGGCGCAGCAATCTTTCTTTTGCTGAGTCAGCTCCTGATACAGGCTATGAACAATTATCTGTACACAGAATATTTCGGCTCCGCAGGCGCCATTTCCATTATGACCATCTTAAATACAGTTCTCATGCTGGTGGTGGTGGCCCCGCTCAGTGTACCGATCAGCCGCAGATTTGGTAAAAAAGAGGCGTCCACAGTAGGAGCGCTTCTGGCCGGTACTGTCTTCCTTCTTCTGTTCTTCCTGAAAGTGAAGAATGTAGCGGTGTACATTGTGCTTGCCAATATCGGTATGCTGGGGCTTGGATTCTTCAACACAGTGATCTGGGCCAATATCACAGATGTTATAGACGACCAGGAGGTCAAGACAGGACAGAGAGAGGACGGCACCGTGTATGCGGTATATTCCTTTGCGAGAAAGCTTGGTCAGGCACTGGCCGGAGGCGCAGGCGGCTGGGCGCTGTCCATTATCGGATATGACCAGCTTGCCAAAGTTCAGACAGAAGCCGTGATCAATGGACTGTACACAACTTCCACTCTGATTCCAGCAGTATGCTTCTTCATTGTAGCCCTGTTCCTATGGTTCATTTACCCTCTTGGCAAAAAGAATGTGGAGGCAAATGTAGAGGAACTGAAACGCAGACGTGAGAATGCCTGATATTCTTCCACAACAAAAGCCATCGCCCGGACATATCCAAACCGGGCGATGGCTTTTTCTATAAATATTAAAGGAAGGAGAGCCGGTCTTGCGACCGACATATGAAAAAGAAAATATAAAAATAATGTTTGTTTTGAATTATTTTTATGATATAAGTATATTCCCCAAATATGTGCAAATCATGTTTAAGTTGTGAAGAATTCATGAACGAAAACCGAATCTTTTATGAATGTAAAAAATTATCGTAAATTGTCACTAAACGGCACCCGTATTTTCAAATGTTTGATGTCGAGAAAGCCCTCAGCGCTGAGGCGTATTCCTCCCATAAGCCCGGACGTATCCTGAAGCCGGGAGGGGATAATGCGGCAGTCCCTGTTTTGATGGCGGGCCAGATAGGCTACGATCCTCTGGTTTATATCAGGGATATAGTTTGAGAAAGAGCTGTTTAATACGATCAGGTCAATGTTAAAGGTATTGATAATATTGTTAATGCCAATGGACATATATTTTACAAACAGATCCATCATTTCCAATGCCTCCGGTTTTTGTTCCTGATAGGCCCGAAGAAAGCTGTCGATGGTTACTGTGTCCTGTTGGGTGCGCGCAGCGTACTCTTTCAGAATGGCACGCTCTGAGGCATACAGCTCAAAACAGCCGTTATTGCCGCAGGGACAGGGTTTTCCGTCAGGAAACAGGATTGTGTGGCCGAACTCCCCGGCATAGCCGTCACGGCCCTTATAGAGCTGTTCATCAATGAGGATACCCATTCCCACACCGTCGTGTATATTCAGATGGATCATATTCCTGTAATTATAGTGAAAAGCGGATTCTCCCAGTACAGACAGGTTGGATTCATTTTCCACAGTGACGGGGATGCCGAATTCCTCAGCCAGGATTTTCCCCAGATGGGGCTGGGGAAGGGGGTAGTAAGGGGTAAATATGATTTCGTTCTCCCTCACAACACCATATATGCCGATGGAAATGCCCACGATTCCGTAGGGCGCATTCTGACACCGGGGAAGCGTCTCCTTTATAATACTGTGCAGAAGCTCCAGAAGGCAGTCCTCCTCCTGAAAGGGGTACTCCTTTAAGTGACAGTCCTCACCCTTCAGATCAGAGATCAGCGTGATGATCTGCCTGGGATGCACATCAATAGAAAAAGCATACCCGCATTTTTTCTGGAATTCCAGCAAAATCGGCTTTCTGCCCAGTGCGGTCTGGGCACTTCCTATTTCCGCCACAAGATTCTGTTCCATAAGATCCTGTACAATATTGGATATGGTTGCCTTTGTCAGATGCAGCTCCTTTGCCAGTGCGGCGCGGGAGACGGGTGGATTGTTTACGATATATTCCAGGACCTGACGCCGGTTGTTGTCTCTTATCATTTCTTGGTTAGCGATTGCCATAAAAACCTCCGTGATACGGTATAGTATCTTTTCTGTAAAGTAATCATACCACTTTTTCGGTGTTGGGGGCAAGTTGTTTGTTTACCCGCTATACAAATTGTACTTCCCAAATTGTTAAGAGAAACTTTAGATGCAGGATTTGACGATTTGTGCTATTCTAATAGCAGGCAGGGGCATCCTGCGAGCTATAAGGGGATATAAGAAAGGAGTTATGATCATGATGAAAAGAGGACTTGCATTTCTCATTGCGGGAATCATGCTGCTGGCATCACCTGTCAGTGTACTGGCAGACCGTGAGGACGCAAAGCTGGAAAAACCATATGTATCATTGGGCGCGGATCTGAATGCTCAGGAGCGTGCCACTGTGCTGGAGCTTTTGGGTGTGACAGAAGAGGACCTGAAAAATTATACGGTAGCCACCATCACCAACCAGGATGAGCACGACTATCTGGACGCATACCTGGACAAGAGCGTCATCGGTTCCAGAGCGCTTTCCTCCGTACTGGTAGAAGGCAAGACGGACGGGAACGGGATCAAGGTTACCACCCATAACATTTCCTATTGTACCACAGGTATGTATCAGAATGCTCTGGTCACAGCAGGTATCAAGGATGCGGACATTGTAGTTGCGGGACCGTTTAAAATATCAGGAACAGCGGCGCTTGTAGGCGCCATCAAATCCTACGAAAACATGACCGGAGAGAAGGTAGAGCAGGAGAATGTGGATACTGCCACCAACGAGCTTGTCATCACAGGAAAGCTGGCCGAGAACGTGGGCAACAGTGAGAAGGCAGAGCAGCTTGTAGGCGCGGTCAAGGAGAAAGTAGTAGAAGCCCAGAACATGTCAGAAGAGGAAATCGGTGACGTGGTGGACCAGGCAGCGGATGAGATGGAAATCAAACTCTCGGCGGAGGACAGGCAGGCGATCGTGGATCTGATGGAGAAGATCAAAGGCTTGGACCTGGATGTTGACAGTTTGAAAGAGCAGGCAAAGGATTTGTATAATAAGATTGAGGACTTGGGGCTGAAGCTGGATATCAACCAGGAAAAGGTACAGGGATTCTTTGACAAGATCATCCAGTTCTTTAAAAATCTGTTCAGTTGATAATAAAATAACAGCAGTGGTTTCCGTTCCCCCCAAAGTTATGGATAAATCCATACAGAGCCGTTTGTGGCGGAAGGGACTGACTCCACAGTAAAAATAAGACCCCGAACGCACAGAATATCTGTAGTTCGGGGTCTATTCTCGTAATTCTCAACAGCCGGAATTTTATGTGAACCGGCTCGGACGTCTAATCTTTTTCATAACCGGCGCTGCATTTCTGGATTGCCTCGTTCAAAGACAACATGCGGCGGTCAAGCTGAGATGCTATTTTAGCACATTCCTGTAATTCACTGCTTATATATGCCGGAGCGTTTCCTTCAAATTTATAATAAATCTTGTGCTCCAGGCTTGCCCAGAAGTCCTGGGCAATGGTGCGAATCTGTATTTCTACTTTTGTTTCCACCACACCATCTGACAGGAAGATGGGTACGGTTACGATCATATGATAACTCTGATAACCGCTTTCCTTGGGGGTCTTAATATAATCCTTCAGGGAAAGTATCTTCAAATCAGTCTGTTTCGCAATCATATCGGCTATGCGGTAGATATCTGAAGTGAAAGAACAGATGATTCGGATACCCGCAATATCGTTGACATATTTGACCATATTTTCGATATTGGAATCATATCCGTTCTTTCTCAGCTTCTTTACAATACTCTCAGGTGTTTTAATCCTGGACTTCACATGTTCGATGGGATTATAACGGTGGATGTGCTGAAATTCTTCATTCAGAATATCAATTTTGGTCCCCACTTCCTTCAGTGCGGCATTGTACAGGAACATCAGGGTTTCCCAGCTATTTACGTCCTCGTAGTTGGTAATATGAAGGGCGCTGCTCATCTTTTTACATCCTCTTTCGTGATTCATGACAGTTTTCCAATACCCTATCAGGTGTGTTTTACTGCCGGCAGGAACATTTCCCACTTTTATCAAGTATATCACAAAAGCGATATATTGTCACATTTTTGACGATTGTTAATGAAAATTTTATAGGATTGCATATATTTGCCATTGTATGAAAGTTTTAAACTTCCAGCTTCATATCACCATTTTTGATCCAGTTTAGTTTCCGCATACAGTTGCAGAAGAACAGGGCTAAAAGTCCCGGCAGCAGAAAATGGAGCAGTATGATCTTCAGCATTACGATCACAGCGCCTTCTGCGGGGACCATGGTCTGCCAGGTTATGATCTGCCCTACCAGTCCGGCGGTTCCCATTCCGGAGCCGGTGGCATTGTTGGTCATCTTAAACACCATGGTGCCGATCGGTCCTAAAATCGCGCTGGACAGAATAACCGGCAGCCAGATGATGGGTTTTCTTACTATGTTGGGCACCTGAAGCATGGAAGTACCGATACCCTGAGCAAGAAGACCAGAAACTCCGTTTTCCTTAAAGCTTGCCACGGCAAATCCTACCATGTTGCAGCAGCATCCCACAGTTGCGGCACCGGCAGCAAGGCCGGACAGATTCAGGATCACACCCAGAGCAGCGGAACTTATGGGCAGTGTCAGGATCATTCCCATAAGTACGGATACTATGATTCCCATAAGAAAAGGCTGCTGTTCGGTTCCCCAGTTGATCAGGGAGCCTAATTGTGTCATCATGCGGCTGATGGGCGGACCCACCAGTATGCCCACGGCAGAGCCGGAAAGAATGCCTACAAGTGGTGCCAGGATGATATCCAGGCGTGTTTTTCCTGCGACCAGGCGTGCCAGTTCTATAGCCACATAAGCGGCAACAAAGGCACCGAGAGGTTCACCGGGGCCTGCCAGGACCACAGAGCCGTCCTGGACAAATACGGCGCCGGCAGTGATCTTGCCTGCGAAACCGCCTACCATACCTGCAGTGGCGGCAGAGAGCACAACCAACGGGGATTCCTTAAAACGGCAGGCCACTCCAACACCGATTCCGGCGCTTGTCATGGCAGCTGCCATCTTGCCGAACTGATACAGCAGAGTCCCCACGTTTCCGCCAATGAGATTTCCAATCTGCTGGATGATCGTGCCGATGATCAGTGTGGCAAAAAGTCCGGAAGCCATGCCGCTCAAACCGTCCACGAAAATCCGGTTCAGTAATTTTTTCAACGTTATGTACTCCTGTCTTAATCTAATTTGATATTTTTAAACAGGGAGCCAAGGGATGTAGTCAGCTCTTCGCTTTTGGGGATTTCGATATCCTCAAACTCGTCTTTTTCTTCAGGTACTTCCTGGAGTGCTTTCATGCTGAGGCTGATCTTTCCATCTTCGTTCTTGATGACTTTGACGTTTACCTTATCGCCTACAGATAATACAGCTTTCGGGGATTTGATCCTCTTCTGGCTGATCTGAGATACATGGACCAGGCCGGAGATGCCGTCACCCAGGTCAACGAAAGCGCCGTAGTTCTGCAGAGTCTCAACAGTACCTTCCAGAACTGTGCCCACTTTGATGTCAGCGATTTTTTCACGCCTTTCAGCGTCTCTTTTTTCTCTCAGGACTTCTCTTGCTGAGAGGACCAGATTGTTTTCCTCCTCGTTTACATCGAAGACACGGACCGTCAAAGTCTTTTTCAGGAACTCTTCAGGATCTTCCACGTACTGCAGGGACAGTTTAGATACCGGTATGAAAGCGCGGATGCCTTCCACGTAAGCGATAGCTCCGCCCTTTACGATACCTTCGATGGTCACTTCAAATTCGGTCTTGTCCTCTTTCATCTTCTCCAGTTTTTCCCAGATGTCCATATCCGCGTCTCTGAAGCTTTCAAAAGAAGCATCGATCTCTTTTGCGAAATCGTCCATAGTTTCCTGGTTTTTCATTTCTTCTGCCATTATTTTTCCCTCCTGTGTCGGTTAGCAAATTCTTTTGCCTTCGATTATATCACAGAAAGGGCAGGGTTCGCAATGTCCGTGTTTAGAAAATGGGGGATAGAATGGGGACGGAGAGGTATGGGAGAGGACCGGGGGAGAGAGCTGCGTGGGAGCGAAGAGTTCCGCTGCCATGGAGCTCTCTCCCCCGGTCCTCTCCCATACCTCTCCTGGCTTTCTCTGCCCGCAGGGGAGGAAGAAAAGAAAAGCAAAAAAAATAGAAAAAAGAAAGGTTACTGTTCACATATATTATCCCGCGAGGCGTTTTGCGTAGCAAAATCCCGAGTTAGCCAGCGCCAAAATGCAGTTCATTGCATTTTGTGTGCATCGCGAAGCGTGTTACTGTACAAAAACTACACTTTTAGTATACTATGAACAGTAACAAAGAAAGTAAAAAGGGAGGGAATAGAAGGAGGGGAAATTGATATTCTTTGGAAAGTATGGTAGGATGTAACTATTCAGCGGGTCTGTGTATTTACTGCGCTGACTGGGAGATGACTGAATAGATGCGGGAAGATTTGCAGAAAATGATTATTATATAGAAGTAAGGGAAAGGACGCAGAGAATGGCAAAACAAGGGAAAATCTATATTATGGGCCATAAAAACCCGGATACGGATTCCATCTGCTCAGCTATTGCCTATGCGGATATCAAGAACCGCTCCGGTGACGGAAGAAGGTATATGGCGAAAAGGGCAGGACAGATCAACAGTGAGACGGAGTATGTGCTGAAGCGTTTCGGTATGGAGGCGCCTGGCTATCTGGCGGATGTGGGAACACAGGTGAAAGACATGGAGATCAGGGAGACGCCCGGCGTTTCCAGCAGTATTTCCATAAAGGACGCCTGGGCGATCATGAAAGAGAGTAATGCCGTGACACTGCCTATTACTAAAGAAGACGGTCAGTTAGAGGGGCTTATCACCACGGGAGATATTGCAAAATCCTATATGGATGCCCATGACAATTACTTTCTGTCAAACGCTAGAACACAGTACAGAAGTATTGCCAACACTGTGGATGGCACTGTTGTGACGGGAAATCCCCATGGATATTTTGTCAGGGGGAAAGTGGTGATCGGCGCGGCACATCCTGATAAGCTGGGTGAGTTTCTGGAGGAGGATGACTTGGTGATCCTGGGGGACAGGCATGAGGACCATCTGTGCGCCATACGGGAGAACGTGAGCTGTGTCATTGTCTGCAACAGCGCCGAGGTGGCGGAGAATATCAAGGACGCGGCTTTGAAAAATGATTGTGTGATCATCCGCTCACCTTTGGATACTTTTACTGTGGCAAGACTTATCAATCAGAGTATCCCTGTCAAACATATCATGAAGAAGGACAATCTGATCACCTTCCAGACTGATGATTTTACAGATGATATCAAGGATGTGATGGTTAAGAACAGGCACAGGGCATTCCCTGTAGTGAACAAGCATGGAAAGTATATCGGGACTGTGTCCAGACGTAACCTGCTGGGTATGAAGAAGAAAGAACTGATCCTGGTGGATCACAATGAAAAGTCCCAGGCAGTGGACAATATTGACGCAGCGGATATCCTGGAGATCATTGACCATCACAGGCTGGGGTCGCTGGAAACCATCTCGCCGATCATGTTCCGAAATCAGCCTGTGGGATGTACGGCTACCATTATGTATCAGATTTATACGGAGAAAGCAATGGAAATACAGCCTAATATCGCAGGACTTCTCTGTGCGGCTATTATTTCCGATACCCTTATGTTCCGTTCTCCGACCTGTACCCATATGGATAAAATGGCGGCAGGGGCGCTGGCACTCATTGCCGGGGTCAATATAGAAGAGTTTGCAAAAGAGATGTTTACAGCGGGAAGCAATCTGAAAGGGAAGACCACAGAAGGTATTTTCTATCAGGATTTCAAACGTTTTACTGCAGACGATACCAATTTCGGTGTGGGACAGATTAGTTCCATGAATGAGGAAGAATTAAAAGATTTGAAAAAGCGTCTCATACCATTTATGAAGAAAGAATGCGGCAAGAACGGGATCACCATGGTATTTCTTATGCTTACCAATATACTGGACGAATCCTCAGAGATCATCTGTTACGGGGACGGAAGCGGGAAATTGGTGGAGGATGCCTTTGGCGTGACAGAGGAGGAAGACGGCTATATCCTTCAGGGAGTGGTGTCCAGGAAAAAACAGTTGATCCCTGCACTTATCGCCACGCTGCAGCAGAATAACTGAGGCCGTCCGCGGTCTTAAACAGGGAGGAATTTATATGGTATTTTCAATTTTGGAAAATGAATATTGGTATGGCGGATATGTGTACGGCTCACATGTACAGCCCTATCATGCTGCCAGTGAAGCAGAGATCGACCTGCGCAGAAATGACAGCACAAATCAGGCAGTGCCTTTCTTTGTATCCACAAAAGGCCGCTATCTCTGGTGTGAAGAGGGATTTCTTCTTCATTTCGGAGACGGGAATATTACCATTGACCGGGATGTAGAATTGAGGGAAGGTTATGTAAACTTAAAAGGGGCGTATCTTGCCGCCTGCAAGGAGCATTTTCCGTTCAGCGATGTCAGACTGAGTGACGAATTTTTCAAAAACCCGGTCTATAATTCCTGGATAGAACTTACTTTTTGGCAGAATGAGAAGGATATCCTCAGCTATGCGGATCATATCCTGGAAAACGGCATGCCCGCAGGTGTGCTGATGATTGATGACGGATGGTCTGATTACTATGGAAAATGGGCTTTTAGCCGGGAAAAATTCCCTCATGCGGAGGAAATGTTAAAAACGCTCCACAGTAAAGGTTTTTCCGTAATGCTGTGGATCTGTCCGTATATCACACCGGATACCCTGCAGTACCGTCAGGCCAGGGATATGGATATCCTCATCAAAAATCCGGACGGAAAGCCGCTCATCACAGAGTGGTGGAACGGCTATTCTGCTGCCCTGGATCTGTCTGCTCCGGCGGCTGTAGAGTGGCTGGATGAGCAGTTGGAAGCTCTGAGAGCCATCGGGGTAGACGGTTTTAAGTTTGACGGAGCCGATGTGCTCTATTATCCCGACGATATTGTGACCTCTGGCGGTGTCACACCCAATGAGATGGCGCGTCTTTGGTGCGCTTATGCTGAGAAATACCCGTTTAATGAGCTGCGCGTGGCTTTTAAGGCCGGCGGAATGTCTCTGATGCAGAGGCTCTGCGATAAGCCCCATAACTGGGGGGAAGAGGGGATCATGGCACTTCTGCCCGACACTCTGATGCAGGGGATCACAGGGCATCCCTTTGGAAGCCCGGATATGATAGGCGGCGGAGAATATATGAATTTCCAGGAAAACAGCGACAATCTGGATCAGGAGCTGTTCAACCGCCACAGTGAGATCGCCTGTCTTCTGCCTGTCATGCAGTTTTCTGCTGCGCCGTGGAGGGTATTGGGGCAGGACAGCTATGAAAAGATATTAAAAAGTGTGAAGCTGAGGGAGCGGTATATGCCCCGTATCCTGGAACTTGCCCACCATGCGGCACAGACAGGGGAACCCATAGCCCGGTATATGGCTTATGAGTTTCCGGAGGGCGGATACGAAGGCATCAATGACCAGTTTATGCTGGGAGAGGATATTTTGGTGGCACCTATCTGTGAAAAGGGCAGGATATCCAGGAATGTGGCTGTGCCAAAGGGAAAATGGCGTTTTCTCGGCACTGTGATCGAGAGTGAAGGCGCCGTCATGGAGCTTACCCCGGAGGATGGGGAACCGATCGTGCTCGAAAAATGCGATTAAAAACCTTTGAAGAAAGGAAGCAAAATGGCTAAAATAGAATGGAAGCCCGGAAATATGCTTTACCCGCTGCCCGCTGTGATGGTGACAGTGGCGGATGAAGAAGGGCATGACAATATCATCACCGTGGCATGGGCAGGGACGGTGTGCACCAACCCGCCCATGGTATCCATCTCCGTAAGGCCGGAGCGCTATTCTTATAAAATGCTCTGCAGCACAAGGGAGTTTGTTATAAATCTGACTACGGAAAAGCTGGCATATGCCACGGATTACTGCGGGGTAAGATCAGGCCGGGATGTGGACAAGTTCAAAATGGCACATCTCACCAGAGAGGAAGCATCCCATGTGGGCGCCCCAATGATAAAAGAGTCACCGGTTTCCATAGAGTGCCGGGTGAAGGAAATCACGGAGTACGGAAGCCACAGCATGTTCCTTGCAGACGTGCTGGCTGTACATGTGGATAAAGAATATATGGATGAGAAGGGCAAATTTGACCTGGCTCTTGCCAATCCCATTGTATACTCCCACGGGGAGTATTATGGCCTTGGGAAAAAGCTGGGAACCTTCGGATACAGTATCAAGAAGCGCAGAAAGAAGAAAAGCAAAAAATGAAGAGAAACATAGTATTGATCGGGATGCCCGGTGTGGGAAAAAGTACGGTTGGAGTCATTCTGGCAAAAGTGCTGGGTTATCAGTTCATAGACGCGGATCTGGTGATCCAGGAGAGGGAGAACCGGCTGCTGAGTGAGATCATTGCCCAGGATGGGCTGGAAGGATTTCTAAAGGCAGAAGAAAATGCCAATATCCAGGTTGCGAAAGAGGCAAAAAAAGCAGTTATTGCCACAGGTGGGAGCGTGGTGTACTGCGGACAGGCCATGGAGCGGCTGTCAGAGACGGGTCAGATCGTCTATCTGAAGCTGGATTACGATACCCTTGACAAACGCCTCAGTAATTTGAAGGGACGGGGCGTTGTCTTAAAGGACGGTCAGGACTTGAGAGGACTTTACGATGAGCGCATACCTCTGTACGAAAAGTATGCGGATATTACAGTTGATGAGAAAAATCTGGACGTGGAGGAAACTTTACAGAAAATAGTAGAAAGACTGAAGCGGTGACAGAGAATAAAATTTGTCGGTTTATGAAGAAAAAATGAAAATATTAATTTTTGTTTACAAATTGCTTTATCTGTTATAATATAATATTTAAGTCGTAGACTATCTTAGCAGGAAGCTATTGAAATAACCTGCCGGAAAGTCTGTCTTTTATTCGATCAGATGAATTGGTAAAGTATATGTTGCGGAGCATTGCCCGTAACTGTGAGGAAACTGAACCGTTATAAGTAAATTTGAAGACGAGATTATGTTTTCTGGAACCGAATATACCGGCAGGGAGCATAAATAAAATATAGAGGTGTGAATATGGAACAATATGTTATCAAAGGCGGTAACCCGTTAGTCGGCGAAGTAGAGATCGGCGGCGCTAAGAATGCGGCACTGGCCATCCTTGCGGCGGCTATCATGACGGATGAAATGGTTTACATCGAGAACTTACCGGACGTACGTGACATCAATGTTTTATTAGAGGCAATCAGAGAAATCGGCGCATCTGTTGAGAGAGTCAGTCCTACAGAGGTGAAGATCACAGGTTCCACCATAGCCAACATCAGTGTGGAATACGAATATATCAAGAAGATCAGAGCGTCCTACTATCTTCTGGGCGCGCTGCTTGGAAAATACAAGACAGCGGAAGTTCCCCTTCCCGGAGGCTGTAATATTGGAAGCAGGCCTATAGACCAGCATCTGAAAGGTTTCCGGGCTCTTGGTGCATCCGTTGATATTCTGCATGGTGCCGTTGTAGCCAAAGCGGAGAAGCTGACAGGAAAGCATATATTCCTGGACATGGTATCTGTAGGCGCGACTATCAATATCATGATGGCAGCAGCCATGGCAGAGGGCAATACCACCATCGAGAACGCAGCCAGAGAGCCGCACGTGGTGGACGTGGCCAACTTCCTGAACAGTATGGGAGCCAATATCAAAGGCGCCGGTACGGATGTGATCCGTATCAAAGGCGTAGAGAAGCTTCACGGAACCAGTTATTCTATCATCCCGGATCAGATCGAGGCGGGTACTTTCATGTGCGCTGCAGCGGCTACTATGGGAGACATCATGGTGAAGAATGTGATTCCAAAGCATCTTGAGGCCACCACAGCCAAATTAGAGGAGATTGGATGTGAGGTAGAGGAATTTGACGACGCGGTCCGTGTTGTGGCTTCCAAACGCCTGAAACGCACCCATGTGAAGACTATGCCCTATCCGGGCTATCCCACTGACATGCAGCCCCAGTTTACCGTGGCGCTGACACTGGCAGAAGGGACAAGTATTGTGACAGAGTCCATTTTTGAAAACAGGTTTAAATACGCAGACGAGCTTTCACGTATGGGAGCCAACATTAAAGTGGAGGGCAATACAGCTATCATTGACGGCGTGCACAAGCTGACTGGTGCCAGGGTAAGTGCGCCTGATCTGCGCGCAGGAGCTGCTCTTGTGATTGCAGGGCTTGCTGCGGAGGGAATCACCATTGTGGACGATATCGTTTATATCCAGAGGGGATATGAGCGCTTTGAAGAGAAATTGAGATGTCTGGGAGCGGAGATTGAGAAAGTTTCCAGTGAGAAAGATATACAGAAATTCCAGCTTCGTGTGGGCTGACGTCAAATGAAGAAAATAAGGATGTTGCGCAGGACGTGCGGCATCCTATTTTGTTTGTCGAAATATGTCTAAAAGCTTATTGAACGGCTATATTTGCTGTTTTCTGCCTGCAGTTTTAAGGGTACTGAACAGTTACGATTTTTGTTGATGATACATATATAAAATTGAGTCTTGGAGGTATGGTACATATGAAGAAGATCGTGGAAGACACCATACTTGCCTATATTGAAACACATTTGGATATGGAGTACGGGCAGGATGATATTGCGGAAGCCTTCGGATATTCCACAGACCATTTTCGTCATCTCTTCCGTATGTATTATGATATGCCTCTGGGAGAGTATATACGGAGAAGGCGGCTTCTCAAAGCAGCAGAGAGAATAGGGAATGGGGAATTGATTGGAAATGCTGCGTCTTTATATGGTTTTGAGACAGCTGCCGGGTTTGCAAAAGCGTTTAGAAAAGAATTTGGCTTTCCTGCCGGTGAATTAAAGAGGCAGGACGATATCAGGCTGGATGTGCTGCCTGAGCCGGAATACGACAGGAATCAGATACGCATTTCATTTCTGGAGACACAGGAGCTGAAGATGGCGGGGAGGTCAGTCATTCCAGAGGGAGGAGCGGATATAGACCTTTTGGAGGAGGTGGCTTACTGGCTGGACCATGAGTTTCCGGAAATAGATAACTCAGAATTCTCCGGGATGCAGTGTTTCAAGGATGATCACATAGCCATGTGGTATCATCCCCTGGACAGCCAGGAGATCACATATCTAATGGGGCCTGTCGTAAAAAAATTCTCCTGTGTGCCTGAGGGCCTCATAACCGTTACCATACCGGGTAGACGATATGCTGTGTTCGAGACAAAACAGGATTCAGACAAAAAAGAGCTGGCAGAGACCGTGAGATATCTCTGCAAATACATATTCAGAGAGTGGGTGCCTGCAAATGATGTCGTTGCAGACAGAATGGGATTTACATTTGAGAGGTATCATGGAAATAAAGTTTCTGTTTATCTTCCTTTAATATAACCAGTTTGGACAACAAAAATATTCCCTCTCTATGTTATAATGGCACATATGCAAAGCGGGAGTGAAAAAAGATGGAATATAGTGTACTGGAACGAAAAAATGTTATTCGCGCGGCAGAGGAGGATATGCAGATACCAGTCTGTTATCAAATGCTGGGGGTGTCTTTTCTTAAAAATAATATCAAGGTAAAGAACATAAAACTGCCTGCTGTCCGTGTTGTGGGGGCGGAGGCGTTCTTTAACTGCACGGCTCTCAGGCATGCAGAGCTGCCGAGAGTATATGTGATCAGGAAAAGCGCCTTCGGCAACTGCAGCAATCTGAGAGAGATACTTCTGCCGAAGACAATGAGAGAATTGGGAAAAGGCGTATTTGACGGATGCAAGAGGCTGGAGAAAGCCCTGTTTGACCCCATGGGGAACTGCAGGGTGCTGCCGACTATGACGTTTGCCAACTGCCGTGCCCTTTCCAATGTCATCCTGCCTGAGGTGATGTGGACTATTGGGGATCAGGCTTTCTATAAGTGTGAATCCCTGGAGAAAATAAAATTTCCCGAAAAACTGCACAGGATAGAAGATCAGGCCTTTTATCAGTGCGGCTTAAAATACCTGCATTTCCCTGAACATCTGGAAATGATCGGTGAGAGTGCGTTTCTTAAATGTAAAAAGCTGGAGTATGTTTTCATTCCACCGTCAGTGCAGAAGATAGGAAAATGGGCTTTTCATGGCTGCAATAACCTAAAGGTACTGGAAATCCACCATGACCCACAGGAGGTTGGCGAATGGCTGACCAATAAGAACTGTGTCATCCGCTGCCGTCGGGGAAGTAAGATGGAGTCCTATGCGGCACGATACGGTATTCAGGTGGAATATGCCCATAGCATCTGAGAAATAGCAGCATATGGTAACCTTTCAGACAAGCTGAACCATTACATGTCTAGCCATTAAAAACGCTTCGCAAAATACCTCCCGAGACATTGGTCCGCGGACTGTTATGACATATGTACAAAGTAAGAAAAATATTGCGCAGTATATTGACAAATATTACCAAGTGAGTTAGAATGAAGCCATGTTGAAAATATAGAAAAAGATTGCAGTTTATTCTGATGCATAATGTCAGAATAATAATGGGAAATCCGGTGAGAATCCGGAACAGATGTAAATCTACTGTAAGCAAAGTCAGTGCCCGCTGTTTTCCTGTTATGTACAAGGGAGCAGTCTGGGTATATCTATGATGAATCCATAACACCTTCCTGTATATATAGGGAGGTGTTTTATAGTTTATAGATAAAATTAAATATATCTTCTGTGGTCAGGGCAAGAACCCTGTTTAAAGGAATCCGGTGAGAATCCGGGCAGAACATCCCTGCTGTAAGGGGGACGAACAAAGCAGCAAAGCCACTGGGAATTATTCCCGGGAAGGCGCTTTTAGTAGGACGAACCCAAGTCAGAACACAAACACAGTTGTGGCAAACTAATTATTTGCAGTGTCTGAAGGCATGACGGACGTGTATTTTTTGTGCCATTTTTTAAAAATTTAATAGATTATGACAAGGCGAGGGCCCAGTCTTGTTGTGATAGATACTGCTGAAAGGCAAAACAAAAATATCATAAGGAGGAAACAAAATGAAAAAAGGTATGAAACGGTTTTTAGGTATTGTGTTGGCAATGGTTATGATGCTGTCAATGAGCTTAACTGCTTTTGCAGCAACACCAAATGCAAATGGTGATATTACGGTTCCTGTTACAGTGACCATTGAGGACATGCCAGATGCGAGTCTGTTGCCGGCTGGTTATACAGGACCGACGACGGCGGGTGATTTATTTAATAGTACAGTTACATTGAATAGACAAGAGTTTGTACAGGCTATGGATTTTATCTTGGGGACAGATGTACCAATGGTTTTGACAGGTAATGACGAATATATTCAGTCTGTTGATGGTCTTGCAAATATTGATGTAGAATTTGGTGCCAATTACTACAAAGGATATTCCTGGATGATTTATATGAAAGCTGGAAACAGCGTTGAATTAGTGGGAACAGTTCCAAGTTGGACAACAGCACCTACAGCAAACAGTTGGTTTGAATCTCCTTTAAATGCAGCAAATGTTACGTTAGATGGAAGCCAGTTCTTCCCGTATACATACGGAGATAACACTGCCGGATTTGCAACAAGCGTAGAAGGCATTATATTAAAATATGTCTATACAGAAATGACATGGTAATTTAAGATTAAGGGCTGCGTTAGTTTAAACGCAGTCCTTTTTACAGGAGACCAGTATGGAAAAACGAAGAAAAGAAAAATCATTATTCACATTTATCGCAGCTTTATTGCTGTTTACTTTATTCATATGTCCTTTAAAAATAAAGGCAGAGTCCATTGCTATCCAGTTTGATTCGGTAGTAGTAGGAGGAACAAAGGCGGAACTTCGCCAGCATGAGAAAGATGATCATATCATAATAGTTGATTCCAGAAACAAAAGTATGTCGGAAGGATACGAAATTAGCGTTGTTACAAAATGTGATGTATCGGCAAGGGACTTCCTTGGAAATAAACTTCACGTGGAACAGACAGAGAGCGGTGTTAAGATTTCTGCAGATGCAGATGACGTTATACAGACGTCAGGAGCGGCAGCTATTAATATAGAGGTTTCCCAAAATAAGAATTCGGAAAATTATATATTGATTTTTGATGGAACCAGCAATTGGGCCAACATATATGAGACATATATTGCGGATACCACAGGAGATGAAGTGAATTATCTTGATGATAATACAGTTATTAGAGGAAGCTCCTCATTAGACTCCTCCTTAAAAGAAATAAGCGTTAAGAGTTCAGTAAAATCAGTATCAGTTATACGCTGGAGACAGACACAAAAAAACAACAGCTATTCCGCACAGAATATAGCATGGCTTGCTAATGGTGAAAACTATGTCAGAATTAATGGAACTAAGGACAGTCCATTTTCCAGAATGGATGGCTCTACGACATACCAACAGGAGTTCCGCAGTCCGGATCTTAATTTAAAAAAAGGCGTCAATATAATTGAAATGTACAGTGCAAGCGGACAAGCACTTGCCAAAGACAAGGAAGATAAAGATGCACAAATACCGGAGGGACTTTCTTTTACAAAAACCACATATGACTGTGCGGTGTATCTTGTCTATTTTGATGGGACTTCTATAGAAAAACAGCCTGAAAGCAATACTGCATTGGGATATGTAGAGGCCACTCAGTTAGGTTCATCTTCCGTAAAAATGGATGAATATCCTGTACAAGAAAAAAATGGTCAGTTTACCATTGCTGTTCCGGTACAGATGCCTTTGGATAAGATTATTCTTGGTTTAGCTCCTGCGGACCCCGGAGCAAAAGTGGAGATCCTTGACAATGGCATAATAGCAGGCAGCCAGGTAGGTATGTACTGTGCAGTGAAGATAGGCGCAGATACAGACAGTATCAGAGTAAAAATTACTGCGGAGAATGGTAAAGATACAGCGGAGCATGTACTGAAGATCAAAAGGGCATCTGCGGAATGCAGTCTGCAGGGAGTCACGGCACAGGGGCTGACATTAAAAGATTACAGTACAAAAGTAACAACAGAGTTTTCCGCTGAGAAGTATGTATATATCCTTCAGCAAAATGACAGTAATGGAAAACTGCAGTTGACTGCAGACGATAAAATGTCAGTTAAAATCAATGGTAAAGAAACAAGGGAAATAACCATAGATCAAAAGGACTATCTGGCATATGTAGTAGTGACCGCAGAAGATGGTGTCCATACTCAAAAGTATTATTTTGTATATCAGGATGCAGAGGGAAATGTTCCTTTTATCAGTGCGCCGGATGAAAACGAGAAAGCACAGGCCACAGAAATGTTGAAACCTTGGTTTTCACGCAGTGATAGTAAGAAAAGAGATATGAATTCTCAGCCTTATTGGTCTGTATTTATGTCTATAGCCACCAATCTGGATGTAAATAACGGATTTGCCGCGGATCCAAATGAATCCACGTATAATCAGGCGACTGACTACAGCCGTGCGATTCTCCAGCTTGTTTTATTAGGATATAATCCATATGATTATGAGGGGCGTAATCTGGTAGCTGAGCTGAGAAGCGTTGAGAGTGTGGATGGGCTTTATGGAGGATACGCAAATAATGAGTGGGCATTGATGGCTCTGAAGGCAGTCGGAGAGCCTATTCCTGAGAGCTTAATTGAGTATGTAAAGACTGTGGATATGTTTAACAACATGAGCACAGACATGAGGGGCTGGGCCATTGCTGAACTGCGCGGCTTAATCCCAGATGAAGAACTGGTGAAAGGAATTGTCGCACTGAAAGAACTACAGGAAGAGCGGGGCGATGGTATATGGGGCAATGCATGGACTAATGGCTGTGTGTTATCGGGAATTGTAGGTGCTGGTGTGGATTTGGGTTATTTTGATCATGATGGCCAGAATCTTTTGACTTGTATTCAGAATTCTGCCCCGACAGCCGTAGCAGAGGAAAATAAGGATCTGGTTATCGGATTAGGAGATTTACTGAATGAATCAAATGTATGGGCACGCTGTACGTTAGATGATACAAAGTGGGATTCATTGATAGCAGCAGCAAACACGTTAAAGACGGAAGGAAAAGGAGGAGGCACTTTAAGCGAAATTCTAAGTAAAGCTGAAGCGGTGACAGAAAGAACGGGAAGCGGAAGCATATATTATGAATTATACGATGAAGTCTCGGCTCTTGATAAAACCTGGAGATATGACATAACTTTTGGTCCAAGTACAGAGAGAGTAGAACTTCAGGAGGGAGTACACTATAATATCGGTAAAATAGTGGATGCAACGAATGACACGCATGGATGGGTGGCTGTTTTGCAGCTTAAACCAGTAGGGCGTATTAACAGAATAGGTCTAGTGGACGGCCCAGACGAGAATCTTGATAATAAAATGGTATCTTCGTTGTTGCCTTCAGCCAAATTGATTCCCTTTTCAGAGGATGGACAATATTTGGATTCGGTATATTTTACTATGTATATAGGGCCAAAATTATCTAGTGACGCTGCCGCTGTAACCCCTGTAAATGGAAATATAGTGAAATATGGCCCCGTTAAGATTGACGGATCTGCACCGGCCCTAAACATTGGATTAACAGAGGAAGAGTTAACTACAGGCAAAGAAATTCAGCTTTCCAGAAAACCAGGACAGGATAAGATATATGTAAAGACAACAGATACGGCAAGTGGAATCTGCAGCATAGCATATACCATAAATGGAACAGACTGGACAACGGTCTATGACGCAGCGAAGGATGACCGTATTGATGTGGATAATGCGATAGGTAAACTGGAAAAGCAGGTGGAAATTCCGGTTGGAGATACAGCCGAAATGCAGATCAAGGTAATTGATATTGCCGGATATGAGACTGTCAGCAAGGTAGACATCATTTCTGCGCCGGAGTTTGCAGAAGAACCTGAAGCAGCTATCTACAAGGATAAGGCGGAAGACCTGGTATGGTCTATAAAATTAAACGGTGCAGCAATTGCCGGAGTAAAAGCCGGTGACGACACTCTTACAGAAAAAGAATACAGTGTAGACGAAAAAGGAAAACTTACCATCACAAAAGATTTCCTTCAGGATCTTGCAGAAGGCGAACAGATATTTACTATAACATTTACCAGAGGTGGAGGGGCATTAGAGGACATACTTACAGTGCCTGTTACAGTCACAACAGTAGAGAAAGCAGTACAGGAACTAAAAAATAAAGTTGATGCACTGGGAGATGAAATAACACTCTCTATGGAAGACACGGTGACAGAAATAAAGGATACATATGAAGGTCTTCCGGATATAGTAAAAGAGGAAGTACCGCAGGATGTAACTGATAAAATCCAACAGGCTATTGAAAAGATTGCAGCTTTGAGAACACAGATAGAAACTGTTGTCAATGCAATCAACAGTATCGGTGAAGTGACAATTGACAGTGAGGCATCTCTGATCAAGATAAGAGATGACTATAACGAACTGACCGAGGAGCAGAAAGAGTATGTGGGTGCAGAGGTATACCAGAAGCTTGTGGATGCAGAAAATACCCTGTTGGGAATCAAAAATCAGGCGGAAGCAGATAAGGTTACAGCACTGATAGAGGGACTTCCCAATCCAATCATCTCTATTGACAGTGAGGCAGACGTGCTGAAAGCAGAAGGTGCATATGAAAGTCTTACAGATGACCAAAAGGTTCTGATCAGTGCTGAGACGAAGCAAATACTGGATACTGCCAGAGAGACATTGAATCAATTAAAAGCATCGGCTCAAAAGGCAGTCGACACAGCAATAGGAATGATTGATGATCTTCCGGACGCTGACAGTCTTACGCTACAGGATGAAACAGCAGTAGCTGACGCAAGAGGCTTTTATGACAGTTTACAGCCTGAGAGTATAAAAGCACAGGTGACAAATTACCAGAAGCTTCTGGAACTGGAAGCGAAGCTTGTACAGTTAAAGTTAGATTATGTAATAGAATTGGTCAATGCACTGCCTGAAGTGGAGGATATCATAGGAAATGCTGAAGACGGTTCGGATACAGAGCTTACTGAACAGCAAATCACGGATATCGCCGCAGCCTGGAGTGCATACAGTGATCTGTCGGAAGCGCAGAAGGAGAGTATGCAGGGAACAGAGGAATATAGTAAACTGGAAGCTCTTCATACGGTGGCATCTTTATATGAAGGATATATTGAACAGGTGCTGGAACCCCTGGTTCGACAGATTCAGGCGTTTGAATTGCCTCTTACAAGAGAAAGATTAGGGGAAGCTGCTCTGTTGATACAGAAGTATGATGCAAACACAGAGGCTCTGACATACCTTGAGAGTATTGAAGGAATTGCGGATAAGATTGGACAGATCAGGCAGCAGATGACCCAGTTAAACCAGGATATCACAGATGCGGCCTATGTAGACAGTATGATTGAAGAACTTCCGGACAGCATAGATAAAGATAACCTTGCGGCTGCCGAGAATCTGATCGGAGAGATCCGTGCCGCATATGAAGCTCTGAGTGAGCAGGCAAAAGGATTCGTGGAGAATATGGCAGCAGTCGATACGGTAGAAGCTTTGGCAGCTAATTACAAAGCAGATGTAAAGGCAGCAGATAGAGTGGTTTCTCTATTTAATACGACTCAGGATCTGGCAGAGGGAAGTATTACGGATGATGAAACCGTCCGCAGCCTGAAGGAAGCCTTAGAGGCATATAATGGGCTTACTTCCACAGCACAGAAGATGATTTCGCAGGATATCCTTGATGCGATGGATGATTTGAAGGAGCAGATTTCTGAAGCAAAGACTAATGCAGCCAAAGAGAACAGCCAGGTAACGATCAATGGTACCGTGCCCTGGGATATGGGAATTGAGATTGAGCGCCTTACCAGTTCGGATGATGATTTCACAACCCTGTCCAATGATCTGAAGAGCAGCAAGAAGGCATCTATAGTAAAAGCTTTGTCCATCCATGTATATCAGATCATGGCTGATGGTACAAGACAGGATTACATACTCAAGGGTGGACTGACGCTCACAATTCATACAGAGACAGATATGACAGGGGAAACCATATGTCTGGCGCATCTGCTGAGTGACGGAACGATTGAATATCTTGATGTGACAGTCAGCGGCAAGGATGCTGTATTTACAACGGAATCCACATCGTCCTTTGCTGTGGGAATCGTCGATAAGAGCAAAGATAATAACAACAATAACAATAATAACAATAATAACAGCACCAACAATAATAACTCAAATAATAACAGCAGCAGCGGAAACAAGAATACCACGACAGGCAAGAAAGCATCTGCCGGTACGAATAACGCAACAACAGGCGGGGCCTCAGGCGTGCCGAAGACAGGCGATACCCTTGCCGGCCAGATTGAGGCGGAATGGCTTCTGATCATGGGGGCCGGAATTGTATTGATGCTTGCTGTGAGAAGAAAAAGAAATATCAACCACTAGAAAAGAGGAAGTTTATGAGCAGAAATGGTAAGAAAGTCAAAAGAATAATAATTTTTTTACTGATATGTCTGCTCTGCCTGGGCAGCATACCGAATTTTTCGGTATCCGCCCGGGCGGATACCTCCTCCGGAGAGGTGATATTATCTGTAGAGCGGTTCACAATAGGAAAGGGATGGATTACCGAGCCTGATATTGTTGCGCTGCAGCCGGGGGATACAGTTGCAACATTAATCGAACGTTATCTGGGCGAAAGGGGATATACCTGTGTGCATAAAGACAGTGACATGGGATATTATCTGCAGGGAATTGAAAATGCTGATACAGACCAAATGCCACTTAATATTCCCAATGCTGTATTGGAGATGGCTAAGGCAGATAAGGTTACACTGACGAATGAACTGGTAAATAACAGGATGCCGGGATTGTATGAATTCTCTTACTATAATACATCAGGATGGATGTATGCTGTAAATGATAAATATCCTAATTATACTATGGGGTTGTATGAACTGCAGGATGGAGATGTAGTGCAGTTACAGTTTACATTATATGGAACCGGAGCAGATGTAGAGGGCGGCAATTATTATGCCAGAGCAGATCAACGAAAGCTGCTGACAAGGCTGGCACAGATTAACCAGGACAAGGATGCGTGGCTCTATACAGAGGAATATCAGCAGGCATATGACAATGCAGTGACACAGCTTCAGAAACTGAAAGCTTCCCAGGCCCAGATCAATAATGCGCTGACAGCGCTTCCGAAAAGGCCGGCAGTGCTGCCTGAACAGGTAGTGCTTTCTTCAAACAGTCTGACAATGTATGAGAATGACGGTACACAGACTTTAAAGGCGCAGGTTCTTCCGCAGAATGCAACTTATACGGATATTACATGGAGTTCTTCCGATGAAGCGGTAGTAACTGTAGAACAAAATGGGGCAATAAAACCTGCAGGTGTGGGAGAAGCAGATATAATTGCAGAGGCATTCGGTGGAGTCAAAGATGTGTGTCATGTTACCGTTATAGAAAAACCTTTTACATCGGTCACACTCAATGCCGCTTCCGTCAGCCTGGCTGCTGGAGGAACATATCAGTTAGAGGTGACGGGAACCGAACCGGAAGATGCAACAGAATCTCTTGAGATCACCTGGGAGAGCAGCGCACCAAAGGTGGCTTCTGTTGATGAAAACGGACTGGTGACAGGAGGGGGCAACGGAACAGCGGTGATCACCGCAAGGACAAAAAGCGGTGTTTCCGCATCCTGCCGGATAACAGTGGATAGTGATGAACAGCTTGCCGTGCAGGCAGAAGAGATGATTCTTGCTCTTTCAAATGCAGGTGATATGGACAGGGCGGACATTGAAGAGGTATATCAGGTCCATGATTTCTACCAGTCATTAAGTGAAAGTGTAAAGGAGAAAATCTCTGACAGGGATACACTGGAGAAAAAACTCAATGCATGTATAAAAATGGCAGACGCGCTGTATACCCAATACAAACGGGTTCAGAACACAGAGAGTCTTATAAAGAAAATCCCTTCACTTTCAGGACTTTCATTAAAGGATCAGGTAACCGTTGCAGAGGCAGAAGCCGCATTCAATGATTTAACACAGGCGGAAAAGGCCCAGTTGGATACTGCTCTGCAGTCCAGGCTGAAGAGCGCGGTAAAGCGTATAGAGGAACTGCAGCAAAGTGTGGATGAAGTAAACACCATGCTGCGCAGTATTCCCGGAACTGTTGGCTGGGAGGAACTGGAACATGTAGTAATGACGTATACAGCTTACCGGGAACTCAACGGGGAACAGAAGGAGGCAGTCAGTACAGAAGCCTATCAAAACCTCTTAAATGCTGTCAGCCAACTAAACGAATTGATAGTTCAGGCTATTGATAATGTAAATACCGGACAAAGTGTCAATCTGGAATACCAGGAGGTACAGGAGTTCATAAAGGCAGAATGTGCAGTTCAAGCTCTGCAGGAAGCATTGGAGTTATCAGCAGAGACAGTAAAAAAACAGGCAGAGGCACAGGAATGGCTTTCAGGAGGTATACATAAGGACGGTACTGTCGAGTCGGACGGATACTGGTATGTAAAGCTCAACGCGGTGGTGGAGAAGGATATCTCCGATGCATGGAAGCTTATCAGAGAAAAATACAGCGCAGCAGAGAAACCAGACAAGGCATGGAATATTTCCTATACAGATATCCGGGATGGTTCAGCTTATCAGCAGGAAAAAAGCGTAAATCTTACCTTTGGTGCCTCAGATCTTTCTTCTATGGAAAATCCTGTACTGTTCCTGTATGACGGAAAACAGATCAGGAAACTGAATCCGGCTGTAGACAAAAAAGCGGGGACTATTACAGTAAAGACCAGGACAGACGGAATATACTTAGTGGCAGATATGCCCATTGCCCTCAAATCAATTGCACTGCCGGAATCAGCCAATCTCCAGGCGGGAAATACATTAAATTTGAAACCTGAAAAGATTCCGGAAACAGCCAGCGGCAAGTATGAGTACGTGTGGAAATCTTCTGACAGCAGTAAAGTCAAAATCAGCAAAGACGGCGTGGCAACCGGAATAAAAGAAGGCAGTGCCACGATAACATGTACACTTAAAGGCAATAGTAAGATAAAAGCTGCGTGTAAGATAACTGTTGTGACAAAAGCAAATGCCCTCTCAAAGTCAACGGCAGATGTGATCAGCGAAACAAAAGCCTATATGCTTTCTCTTGACAAAAATCCCGCAAAAGGCAGCGAATGGTTTGTACTCGGTTTTGCGCGAAGCGGCATGAATCTGAACGACGCGTATTTCCAGACTTATTATAATCATATGGCTAACTATATAAAAGAGAAAGACGGTAAGATTGCAAGTAATGAAAATTACTATACCGACTATTCCAAGTTGATTTTGGTAATGACAGCCATAGGAAAAGATGCCCGTGATATTGCAGGTTACAACCTGCTGTCATATTTAGCAGATTTCAACAATGTAAAGAAACAGGGGCTCAACGGGCCTGTCTGGGCATTGATCGCGCTGAAATGCAGTCCGGAGTATAAGATACCGGAGGTTTCAGGTGTATCAGACCAGACAACAGAACAAAAACTGATTGATTATTTAGTAGACAGAGAGCTGGAAGGCGGAGGCTGGGCACTATCCGGGCAAAAAGCGGACTCAGATATCACTGCTATGACAATGCAGGCTCTGGCGCCTTACTATAAGAAATCCGGTTATGAGAAAGTAACTGCTGCCCTTGACCGGGCTCTGGATAAACTGTCTTCCATCCAGTTTGATACAGGCGGGTTCGGAACCATTAACGGAAATGATTTTCTGGAGACATCGGAATCCGCGTCCCAGGTTCTGACCGCAATAACAGCGCTTGGGATTGATCCTCAGACAGATTACCGATTTATCAAAAACGGAAAGTGGATCGTGGAGAACCTGGTATCCTATCATATTGACGGAAGTGGATTTATGCATGTCAAGGCGGGAGCAGCGAATAATGGAGGAGGCGAGGCAGGAAAAGTAAATGGTGTGGCAACAGAACAAGGCTTCTATGCTATGGTTGCATACCAAAGACTTCTGGACGGAAAAACATCCCTGTATGATATGTCAGATCTGACAGTGAAACCCGGAGAGGAAGGCGATGGAAGTGGTACCGGCATAGAGGAAACAGAAAAAGCAGGTACAGATGGATCTTCCGGCACCAGCAGTAACAACAACAGTTCGGGCGGCGGCAGTTCCGGCACCACAGCAAATACATCCTCAAAAAAGACAACAGGAAAGACAGCAGCTTCAAAGTCTGCTGATAAAAAGACAGCGGAGAAGGAGAAGAAGGAAGACACATGGAGTTTTGACGGGGATACTTATACAGCAAAGGCTGAAGATACAGATACCGGCACTGCAGAGGAAGTATCCAGTGCGGCAGAACAGAACGAGGAGATCAACGGCGGTTCCGGATTTGGAAAAGAGGTTGTCCCGTATGTGCTGTGCGTTCTGTGCGGCGTTGCTGTTGTAGGCGTGTGTGTTTATTTTAAGAAAAAAGGATAAGCGTCTGAAAGGGAGTAGGTATTTTTATGCCGCCTCCCTTTTGGTGCTGTGTTGGAGGCAGAAACAGATGAAAAAAAAGAGGAATATATTTTTAACTGCTTTGCTTGTCGTGGCTATGCTGCTGACAGGGGGATGCGGACCAAAGATAAACAGTGAGCAGATCACAAAACTGGATAAAGCAGATACCGGATCTGATTCCAATATCCCTGAGGAGGAGCAGGCTGAACCGTTAAAGGAAGATAATGAACTTCCGGAAGACGGTATCATTACCACGGCACAGATGAAGACCATATCAGGTGAAGAGGGAGAATACAAGTTTCACGGTGAAGATAAATCTTCCGGAATCACCTATACATGGATCTATGAAGGCGAGAAGATCAGGAATCCCCAGGAACAGAAAATGAAGGTCAGCTTTGTCACGGATGCCGCAAAGGTGGATCAGGTTAAAAGGTCGGCCAATAATGCCACGGTAGGGATTGGCTTTGCACTTGAAAAGGAAAATATGGCAGCACCGCCCAGGCTGGCGATCACCCTCAATGAAAAATGGAATGCAGATACGGTCATCCTCTGCAAGATGGTGGACGGGGTTCCCAAGAAGATGGCAGATGTTACAATTGACCAGAGTTCCGGTGATGGCAGCAAAGAGGTCACAACCCTGACATTTCCTGTGACTGAAGTGGGGGATACCTATTATCTCGTGGGCGGTAAAACAAAGACGGACAGCACTTCCGCAGATGAGACAGATAATAAGCAGAATCCATCCAACGGTACGGACAGTACAAGGGGGAATCAGACTGCCGCAGGGGAAAACCAGGATTCCACAGAGGGAAACAACCAGGATACATCACAGCAGTCCGATACAACCCAGTCTGACCATACCTGTACAATATCCATTGAGTGTTCAACCATTCTCAATAACTGGGATGATTTGAATAAGGCGAAAGCTGATTTTGTACCTTCAGATGGATGGATATTATACTCTTCTGTTGTGGAATATACTCCGGGTGAGACGGTTTATGATGTCCTTTACAGAGTGTGCAGGGATTCCGGTATCCACATGAGTGCAAGATATACTCCAATGTATGGTTCTTATTACGTGGAAGGTATCAACCAGCTCTATGAGTTTGACTGTGGAGAACTGTCCGGCTGGATGTACAGCGTGAACAGCTGGTTCCCAAACTATGGATGCTCCCAGTATGAAGTCAGCGATGGGGATATGATCGAGTGGCGCTACACCTGTGACCTGGGGCGTGATGTGGGAGATCAGTATTATGAATAAACGGTCGGATGCGTTTTCAGCCTGCCATCCTGCTGTAAATTTCTTTTACTTTATGCTAGTACTGCTGGTCACTATGTTTCTCAGCCATCCTGTCCTTCTGGCCGTTTCTTTTTCAGGCGCGTTTTTCTACGCGGTGCGCCTGAAGGGGTGGAAGGCTGTGGCGAAATTTAATTTGATCTTCACACTTCCCGCTATGGTGATCGTTGCATTTATCAACCCGGCATTTAACCACTATGGTGTCACCACGCTTTTTTATCTGAAGACAGGGCCGGTGACAATGGAGGCTATCGTGTATGGGATCGTTTTGGCATCCATGCTGTTTATTGCTATATTGTGGTTTTCCTGTTATAACGAGGTTATGACCACAGATAAGTTCGTATACCTTTTTGGCAGGGTGATTCCGGCTCTTTCCCTGGTGCTTTCCATGGTGTTTCGTTTTGTGCCGAAATTCAGTGCACAGGTAAAGGTCATACGAAACGGGCAGAAATGTGTGGGACGTGATATGAGCAATGGGAAACTGATAAAGAAAATCCGTTATGGTCTGACGATCCTTTCCATCCTGATCACCTGGGCCTTGGAGAACGCCATAGATACCTCAGATTCCATGAGGGCCAGAGGATACGGCCTGAAAGGACGTTCCGCGTTCTCTATCTACCATTTTGACAGAAGGGATGTGACGGTCACAGGTATTCTGGCCGGGCTTCTGGGGGTCTGCCTTTTGGGATTTCACTATGGTTTTTCCTTTGCGCAGTATGATCCGGTGATCAAGATCGGTGGTATCCCGCTGACACCCTGGAGCGTGATCACCTATGTGGCCTGGACACTTATATGCTTTTTCCCCTTCCTGCTGGGATTGTGGGAGGATGAGATCTTTAAGAGGCTGGAAAAGAAAATGCGCCTGGACAGGGATATCCCCTGGTACTTAAAGGAGGATGAACCGGGCAGTGAGCAGAAGATTTTGAAAACAGACATGACATTTGCAGAATATATGAATGATGGGAAAGAAACAGAGGGAGGAACGGAATGTGAATTGTATTGAAATAGAAAAGTTCAGTTTTCTGTATCCCCAGCAGACAGTACCTGCGCTGGCCGGGGTGGATATGACAGTGGAGGAGGGAAGCTTTGTTGTGCTGTGCGGAAAAAGCGGATGCGGAAAAAGTACACTTTTGAGACAGATGAAGTCAGTCCTTGCCTCCCACGGACAGAAAAGAGGATGTATACGGTATTTTGGAACAGAGCTTGAAAAGGTGGATGAGCGAACCCAGAGCGCGGAGATCGGCTATGTGCTCCAGAATCCTGACAACCAGATCGTGACGGACAAGGTCTGGCATGAGCTGGCCTTCGGACTGGAGAGTCTTGGCTATGACAGTGCCACCATACGGCTCAGAGTGGCTGAGATGGCTTCTTATTTCGGAATACAGGCATGGTTCCTGCGCAATGTAAACGAGCTGTCAGGAGGCCAGAAGCAGCTTCTGAATCTGGCCTCTGTTATGGCTATGCATCCCAGGCTGCTGATCCTGGATGAGCCCACATCCCAGCTTGACCCCATAGCGGCCTCTGATTTTCTGGAGACAGTGAGGAAGATCAACAGGGATGTGGGAACTACGGTCATCCTTACAGAACACCGCCTGGAGGATGTGATACCCTGGGCAGACCAGGTATATGTCATGGACAGCGGCAGAATGATCGCTGACGGCATGCCCTCAGAGATAGGGCGGAAACTCAAGGAGCTGGGACACGATATGTTTCTTTCCATGCCCACGCCTATGCAGGTATATGCCGGGGTAGAGAGCAGCCAGGCATGTCCTCTGACCGTAAGGCAGGGGAGGAGATGGCTGGAAAAGGAGCTTGATAACGTTGATTTAAAGGCTGTGGAGTACGAAACAGATTCTGTAAAGCATAAGACAGGATTCGTCAGGAAGAAAACCCACGTATCTTCAGGGAAGGAAATACCGGAAATACGTCTCAGAGATATCTGGTTCCGCTATGAGCGTGAGCTGCCCGATGTGGTGAAGGGACTTTCCCTGGATGTAAGGAAACGTGAAATCTTCGCACTGGTGGGCGGCAACGGCACAGGGAAAAGTACCACCATGAATCTGATCGCCCGTATCCGCTGCCCGTACAGAGGGAAAATCTGGCTGGAGGGAAAGAACATAGAAAAATATACAGATAATGAGCTGTATCACGGTTTTCTCGGTGTAATGCCCCAAAATCCCCAGAGTCTTTTTGTGAAGAAGACAGTGCGGGATGATCTGTATGAAATGATTGATGGAAAAAGAGAAAAAAAGAGCGATGCCTTTTCCATAGATATGAGCAAGAAAGATGCCGTTGCGGGAATCGTTTCCCTGACAAAGCTGGAGGACCTTTTAGACCGTCATCCTTATGATCTGAGCGGTGGAGAACAGCAGCGGCTGGCACTTGCAAAGGTACTGCTGCTGCGCCCGAGGATCCTGCTCATGGATGAGCCTACGAAGGGGATTGACAACCACTATAAAAAAGAACTGGGAGAAATCCTGCGGAAGCTGACAGAACATGGTGTTACCATTCTTCTCATTTCCCATGATGTAGAGTTCTGTGCGCAATATGCGGACCGGGTGGGTCTGTTTTTTGAGGGTAATATGGTGACAAATAAACCGGCAAAAGAATTTTTTGCAGGAAACAGTTTCTATACAACCGCCGCGAACCGTATGTCACGACAGTTCTTTCCTGACGCGGTGACAGTGGAGGATGTGGTTGCAGGAGTGGATGCATACGCCAGGAGGTGAACAGTATGCTGCGGGATGATAAATTAGATGGTTTTCTGGATATGTTTTGGGATGAGAAGAGTGCGGACTCTGTGGACACGGATTTTTGGGAGGAGCCTCAGGAAAAGGAGAAACTTAAATATCTGGAATACAGTGACGTGATGGCCGTCCCGAAAAATAAGGGTAAACTGCCGCCCAGGACCTTGACAGCAATATTCCTGATCGTAGTCATGATACCTGTGACCATATGGGTGGGGATACATTTTTTTAATGACAGGAAGTATCTCTTGGTCAGCCTGGTCATAGTGATTTATTCTATGATACCGTTTTTTCTGACTTTTGAGAGCCGAAAACCCCAGGCCAGGGAGCTGCTTATTATCGCAGTGCTCACAGCTATAGCCGTGGCAGGCAGGGCGGCATTTTTCATGGTACCAAGTTTTAAGCCGGTCATGGCATTTGTCATCATATCGGCAGTGTGTTTTGGGGCAGAGTCCGGGTTTCTGGTAGGAGCACTTTCCATGCTGGTATCAAATATGTTGTTCGGACAGGGGCCATGGACGCCTTGGCAAATGTTTTCCATGGGAATTATCGGCTTTTTGGCTGGAATACTGTTTCAGAAAGGATGGCTGAAAGCCAGAAGGGTTTCTCTTTGTATCTTTGGCTTTTGGTCAGCTCTGTTTATTTATGGGGGGATCATGAATCCGGTATCGCTGATCATGTCCTCCTATGCCATAACGAAGAGGAACCTTTTGGCTATCTATATATCAGGGCTGCCGGTGGATATGGTGCACGGGGCTGCAACGGTTATCTTTCTTCTGCTGGCCAGCAAACCAATGATCGAGAAGCTGGAGAGAATCAAAATAAAATACGGTCTGATTGAGGAGTAGAGTATGACAGAAGAGAAAAGGACGGAAGAGAAAAGGACGGAAGATGTAAAGTCTGCCGATAAAAAGAAAAAAACCAGGATCCTGAATATTGTGATACTGTGTGCGGTATGCATTATCGTCTATGGAGTTTTCAATATGGTATCCCTGCAGAAGCAGTATAAACGGGCCGGGGAGGAGTATGCCCAGATACAGAAAACTGCCGGTATGGACCAGGCTGAGGAGGTTCCGGCTGATCCGAAGAAGAATGACGGGGACGCGGAGGTACCGGATGTGCAGGTAGATCTCAAGGCCCTTCAGAAGGAGAATCCGGACACGGTGGCCTGGCTCTATTACCCGGCTCTTGGTATTAACTATCCGGTTATGCAGGATGAGGATAATACATATTATATTAAGCATACATTTTCCGGGGATAAGAACGCGGTGGGAAGTATTTTCCTGGATGCGTACGGAAATAGGGATTTTTCAGATGCAAATACTTTCATCTTCGGCCACAACATGAGGGATGGCTCCATGTTCGGCAGTATGAAGAATATCCGGGACGAGGGGACCGTCAAAGAGAATCCGTATTTCTGGATTTATACGGCGGATGGCTGGAGCAGATACCGGATATTTTCCTACCATGATGCCAACGCCACCAAAAAGGATATGGCATTCCAGATCAAGTTTGAAAACGAGCAGGCCCATCAGCAGTTTTTGCAGACCATACTGGATGTTTCAGAAGAAAAGCTTGATGTGGAAGTGACGATAAAGGATAAAGTGGTGACTTTGGCGACCTGTACCAGTGATGCCTCCGTAAGGCTAGTCATTCACGGGGTACTGAAAAATTAAAAAGTATAAGGACGGTGAATAGGAAGAGGTATATGATGCAGGATAAAAAGTTTTTGCCTGGCAAAGGAGATAAACTCTACAGAGATGAAAAATATATTGCCGCGGTTTTCGGAGGGAAAAGGAAGGTTCTAAGCACCTCGCCCCAGAACGGGGGATTGAGGGCAGACTTAAAAGCTGTATATAACTACGACGGCAGGCAGGATGGGAAAAAGGAGATCCGGCTTGAGGGAGGGACATATGAGAGTCATATGCGTTATGTATCTGACAGCATAATAGGTTTGTCAGCGGACTCGTCATCAGGTATTATGACAGCTGCCTCCATGAAAAATGCCTCTTATGTTAAGGCACAGTATAGGGAAATTGCCGTCAGCGTGATCGCAACAGGCGGTATTGAAGTAAACGGCGGGCGTGCGGGAGACCGGGCATCCTGGTATGAGAAGGATGGGAACTGGGTAGAACTGGGCGTGGAACACAGTCATACACTGGGAACGATCAATATTATGATATTCATAAATGCTGACCTTACAGACGGAGCCCTGGCCAAAGCGCTGATAACCTGTACAGAGGCCAAAACAGCCGCGATACAGGAGCTGTGCATAGCCAGCAGATATTCCCATGGGCTTGCCACAGGTTCCGGTACAGACGGAACGATCATTGTAGCTGACTTGGAGTCTGACTTTAAAATCACGGAGACGGGCACACACAGCAAAATAGGAGAAATAATAGGGTGCACGGTGAAAGAAGCTGTGATGGAATCCCTGTTTCTGCAGACCGGCGCAGGCGCCAGGATGCAGCACAATGCCTTCCGCAGGCTGGAGAGATTCTGCATAACGGCAGACGCGGCAGCTTCTCGGGCTGTGGAGACAGGCGCCATAGAGCCGGCAGAGCAGGGGGAATTTAAGCGGCAGGCGGAAAAGTGGGCCTGCTGCGGAGGGGCGGTTTCATGGGCCGCTCTTGAGGCGCATCTGCTGGATGAGAGGGAATGGGGAATGCTTAAGGAAAAGGAAGTGCTGGATGCGGAGAGGAAGCTTCTGTGTGCGTTCGGTATGGACGGTTTCCATATGGAGGAGAATGCAGTCCTGATGGATCATATTATTTTTGCGATCAAAGAAAGAATCTGAGACGGAGGAATTGACATATACCGGCCATTGTGCTAGAGTAATCATGTGTATAAATTCCATATCAGCTTAACAAGTGCACCAGGATTAAGTTTTGCCCTCTTTTAAAATTCTGGTGAAAAGGGAATCAGGTGAAAGTCCTGGACGATCCGGTCACTGTGAACAGGGAGTGAAGCGCGGGAATCCATTGTATAAGAAATTATATGAGAAGGAGCGCTGAGCAAAGATCTGTGAGTCAGGAAACCTGCTTGGATAAGTAAAAGGTTGAAGCTTCCGATGAAAGTTTTCCATCCATTAAGACATTTGATATGGAATGCCTGCTTAGAACGTGAACGAAACAGGAACCTGTGTGAGGAATTTATGCATCCATAAAAGCAGGAGGGGCACCAGAGGCGGTCTTGTCTCTATATGTTTATCCTCCGCACCCCAAAAGTAATGTATAGATTGGTCTGACATATCCGCCATGGGCCTCCTGCAGGTAAAGAAAATAGTGTATTGAGCTGCTGCGGGATTTCTGCCTGACAGCAGCTTTTCTTTTCGGTAAAGCCATTGGAGGTATCCGAACCGGGAACAGGCCAGGGGTATCAGAAGGGAGAATCAGTGATATGCGGGAAGTGGATTTGATTGCAGCAGCTGAGAAAGCGGGATTTGCTAAAGCCGCCGTGATGAGTACAGAGGATTTGGAATTTGAACATGAGTTCCGTATGTTTTGTGAGCAGAATGCCTGCGGAAATTACGGGAATAACTACGGATGCCCTCCTTACTGCGGTACTCCTCAGGAGATGGAGGATAAAGTCATGAATTACCGCCGGGCGGTAGTTTTCCAGTCCAGAACACCGGTAAATAATATCTTTGATGACGCAGAGACAAAACAGATCAAAAAAATGCACACCAGGATGACCCTGCGTACAGTGGAAGAACTGAAAGAGAAAGGGCTTGATGGCAATGGCATGTTTGTCATGTGCGGCCCTTGTAATATGTGCGAAGAATGTAAAATGCCTGAGGGAAAGCCCTGTGTTCAGGAACAGAAGAGATTTTCCTGTCTGTCTGCATATTGTATAGATGCGGCTAAAATGGCAAAGCATTGCGACATGGATATGCAGTGGAATGGGGATATTGTTTCGTTTTTTAGTATGTATCTCTTTGATAAGAAGTAAGGACTTGATCTAAAGCGTCCAATACGATTGATCTATTCTAAATAATTTAATGATTTTTCATGGCACTTCATGACACGTTGTATTCGTAGATGAAGTGCCATTTTCTGTTGTGAAATATTCCACAGGATAGAGTACAGATAATATATAGATCATAAGTATTCAGCGAGTTGTTAAATATTCACAAAATTCCACATGGTATTTCGCATATTTTAGACAATTGCGCAAACCAACTTTTTAGTTTATAATACAATTAATGAACGTGCACGGACACGGTTGAGGAGAATCTATGAAAGTTACAATCCGAGAAGTTGCAGAGGCAGCGAAGGTATCAAGGGGAACCGTTGACAGGGCGTTGAACCACAGACCCGGTGTGAATCCACAAGTGGCTGAAAGAATTATAAAGATAGCAGATGAATTGGGCTATAAGCCCGATATGGCGGCCAGGACACTGGCGAATAAAAAATATACAAAGACAATAGGTGTCATTCTCTGTTCGGAAGGAAACCCGTTTTTCAACGATGTGATCAATGGTGTGAACAACGCGCTGGAGGAGATGGGACATTTCGGAATACAGAATATTGTAAAGAAAATAAAGGGATTTGATGCAGACCTGTTGCTGGAGAAGATGGATGAGTTACTGGAAGAAAAGATTTCCGGCCTTGTTATCACTCCTGTCAATTCCAAAAGTGTTGCAAAGAAAATCCGGGAACTGGAAGATGCCAATATTCCCGTGGTGACCATCAATACAGATATATCAAGTGTCAGGCATCTTGCGTATGTGGGATGTGATTACATTACCAGCGGATGTGTAGCGGCTGAACTTCTGGGTATGATGAGTAACGGGGCTGAGGAGCATATTGCACTGATTATCGGTTCCAGAATGGTCATGGCTCAGGAACAGCGCCTCAGGGGAATCGAGGAAACGCTGAAAAGTGATTACAGTAACATAATTGTAGATGCCGTTATGGAGAATGATGATGATGACCAGAAATGTTATGAACTGGTGAAAAATCTGCTCAGAGAGAAGCCGGAACTTACTACCATCTGTTTTGCTTCGGCAGGTGTGGAGGGCGGCATCAAGGCTGTCTGTGAGACGGACTGTAAAAGAAAGCTCCGCATAGTAACCTATGACTTAACGGACGTGGTCCGGGAGAATCTCAGGTCAGGCATTGTTTCGGCTACTATCTGCCAGGAACCTTTCAGGCAGGGATTTTTGGGGGTTGAAATCTTAGGGCGCTATCTTCTGTATGGTACCCGACCTGAAGAATCTACAGTGAAGACACATATTTTTATCGCAACTAAATATAACATATAAAATCCTTCTCTTTACTCCGGAAAAAGGGTAAAGAGAAAAAAATTAGCCAAATCGTGCACGGACACGATAAAGGGCAGTTAGTTTTAAGCGCGCACTTTTACTATATAAAAACCGGCTGATCTTACAAACTCGAGATTGTAAGGCTGGCTGAGAAACCGGTAACTATCCAGCAAGTCTGCGCATTTACTAATCCGCATGGCTTTTTACTTGTGACGGTGAAGTTGGAGGAACAGTTACAAAAAATCAATATGGAGGAGGAAACAAATGGCAACCAGCAGAGAAAGGCTTGATCAGACACTAAATCATATGGAACCGGAGGAAGTGGTGGTGGATATGGGGTCAACACCTATCACCGGCATTAATGCAAATGCCCTTGACCGGTTGAGAAAAGCGCTTGGCCTTGAAGAAAAAAAGGTAAAGATCAATGAACCACTTCAGCTTTTGGGGGAAGTTGAAGAGGATGTGCGTCAGAAACTGCACTTGGACTGTGTGGAGATATCAACAGGCATGAATATGTTTGGTTTTTCCAATTCGGGCCGTAAGCCCTGGATCATGCAGTCGGGACTTGAAGTGGATGTCCCTTTGGATTTTAATACAACAGTTGACGAGGGAGGGCGTACCTATCTGTATCCTCAGGGGGATCTGAGCGTGCCGCCGTCAGGTATGATGCCCAATGGTGGATTTTTCTTTGATAACATAACCCGGGGTAATATTGAGTTTGATGAGGATACAGACAGCGCGCGGGAGGACTTTAAAGACGACTTTGCCATCTTTACAGATGCACAGCTGGACGAGCTGAAGAGACAATGTGATTATTATTATAACAATACGGATTATGGAATTGTCTACAGCGGCGCCATTGCCTCAATAGGAGACTTTGCGACGGTTCCGGGACCAAATGTAAAATATCCGAAAGGCATCCGGAACCTGTCTGACTTTATGATGGCGCATCATGTCTGTCCTGATTACATCCATGAGATATTTGAGATGCAGGTGGAGACTGGACTGAAAAACGCAGAGCTGATCCGTCAGGCCTGCGGGGACAAAATACAGGTAGTATACATATCAGGAACAGACTTCGGAACGCAGAACGGGCCGTTTATGTCATTGGATTCTTTCAGGGAATTTTATAAGCCGTACTATAAGAGGATCAATGACTGGGTTCATAAAAACACAAACTGGAAAACTTTTTATCACACCTGTGGCGCAGTCATGGCCTTTCTGCAGGATTTTTATGAGGCTGGAATGGATATTTTGAATCCGGTGCAGCTTTCTGCAAAAGGCATGGACGGTAAGATACTGAAAGAAAAGTGGGGTGATAAATTTGTTTTCTGGGGCGGGGGAATTGACACACAGCACACCCTGCCTTTTGGAACACCGGATGATGTATATAGGGAAGTGAGAGAGCGCCTGGAATTGTTTGCAAGGGGAGGGGGATTTGTCTTCAACACAACGCATAATATCCAGAGTCCTACAAGCGCGGAGAACCTTATGGCAATGTTTCAGGCAATTGAAGATTTTAAAAATGCAAAATAAAATCTCGTATTGGAGAAGAAAGTAGGGAATACTATGAAGAAAATGGCAGTGTTATTGGGAAGCGTTATGTTACTTTCATCTATTTTAACAGGATGCGGCGGAAACGATGGAAAAGGGGATACAGAGGAAAAACAGACAGAGAAAAAGCAGACAGAGGACACGGCAGAGGTTCAGGAGGAAAAAAATCCTGATGATATTGTTATCTGGGCATTTGCAGAGCCGCATGCGGAATATTTCAGGTGGGTGACAGAGGAGTATAAAAAGGAACATCCGGACGTGAGCTTCACAATTGAAATCATGACAACAGATGCGCTGGCGGAACGGTTAGCAGTGATCAATGCGTCGGGAGGGGAAGGGGCTCCCGATTTGGTGGATCAGGAACAGGGATATTTTTCACGTTTTATGTCAGAGGAGCAGATGTGCTATTATCCCCTTGATGAATTTATGGAGCGGGATAGCGTAACGGAGAAAATGGTTAAGAGTCGTCTGGATCTGTATGCTTATGACGGCCATTACTATGGTCTGGAACATGCGCTCTGTCCGGTAACTATGGCATACAGGAAAGATTTGTTTGAAGAATATAATATCAGCATTCCAACTACATGGGATGAGTATAAGGCTGCTGCAGAAGAATTTGCCAAACATGATATTTATATTTCAGCCACCAAGGATATGTCAATGGGCGGAGAGTTGGACGATATAGCACTGATGCTGCGCGCTGCCGGTGTGGATTATGTGGATGAGAACGGAAACCTCAATATATCTGATGAGTTTAAAGAGATCGTTGAGGATTACATTGATCTGCAACAAAAAGGGATGATGTACGCCTGGGAGACTCAGGATGAGGCTTGGCCTGTGATAGCAGAGGATAAGGTTGCAACCTATTTTACAGCGGATTGGGCTGCAGGATGGCTTAGGGATAATGTACCGGAACAGAGCGGTAAATGGCAGATGGCACCGCTGCCCAAACTGACAGAATCTGCTGCGGCAGTTTCTGTAAAAGGCGGTACAGGGCTCTGCATGACAAAATATACGAACAAGGACAAAGAAGTGTTGTGGGATTTCATGAAATTCGCGCAGTTGGATAAAGACAACTGTGTTAAAAAATATGAAATGATTGCTCTTTATCCACCGGTGTATGACGCCATGCCGGAGTGCAACAGCCCGGTTGAGTATTATAATAACCAGAATTTGGGAGAACTTTATGAAAGTCTTGCAGATGAAATCCCAGTACAATACCAGGCTGACTGGAGAAATACTTTTATAGAGACCTTCAGCTCAAATGCGTATGATTTGGTGGAAGGCAACATCAGTATGGAAGAATTGGCAGAAACATTGACAGAGGCGGTGAATGATTATAATGAATCCAAATAACGCATAGGAGGATATAAATATGAAGAGAAATAAACGGAAATTAATGCCATATCTTTTCATATCACCGTTTTTTATCCTGTATGCAATTTTTGGACTGTACCCTGCCCTCTCAGGTTTGATGCTGTCTTTACAGACGAAAGCAGGACATCTTACATTTGTTAATTATCAGACCGTTCTGACAGATGCCAGGTTTTGGAAATCTATATTCAATGCGTCTGCTTATATGCTGGGAAGTATATTTATTATACTTCCCGTGGCATTGATGGCCGCGCTGATGCTGAACAGCAGATTTATGGGGAAGAAAAGCGGATTTGTTTCCACCGCGTTCTTTATTCCGAATGTGACATCGGTAATTGTGGTAGGCATTGTTTTTAAATTGATCCTCAGAACAAACAATGGGCTGATCAATACAGCTTTACAGGATTTAGGTGTGATCGGAAGAGCGGTCAAGTTTCTAAGTGATCCGGTGTGGGCCATTCCGTCTGTGATCTTGATCGGGTGCTGGAGGTATTTTGGAATCAACAGTCTGTATTTCCTTAGCGGTCTGCAGGGAATACCTGCTGAACTTGGAGAAGCCGCCAGAATAGACGGCGCGGGCAGATGGAAGGAATTCCGGTATATAACGCTGCCGCTGCTGAAACCTATAATGACCTACATAATCTTTATTGCTATAACGGGTTCCTTTGCCATGTTCGGTGAGGTCATAACTCTAGTACAGAATGGCTCCTCCGTGGGGTCAAGAGATTCCATGCTGTATCCGGTCATTTATCTGTATAATACGATGTTCAAAAATAACCAAGTGAACCGTGCGGCAACAATGGGCTATGTTATAGCCGTTATCCTGTTTATTATTACAACCGTACAGAGATATCTGTTTCGTGAGAAAGAATGAGGTATCCGTATGAAGAAAAAAAGAATGCTCACTGGGGTCGTATTCCATATAGTTTTATTGGCAGCAGTGTTGTTTATCCTGTATCCGTTTGCTTTCATGATATCAGGAGCCCTCAAGACCGATTTGGAGATGAACCGGTATATACTGCGTCTGATACCGCGGGAGATTACCCTGGATAATTTCAAAACTCTTTTTGAGACTATTCCGTTCTGGAAACAGTTTATGAACAGCTTCCTTGTGGCTGCTGCCGCTGCGTTGTCCGCTATGCTGGTCGACGGACTGGTAGCATATGGATTTACACGGTTTGAGTTCAGGGGGAAAAGTTTTCTTATGAGCATGATCCTGGCGACTATGCTGATTCCGCCACAGGTTCTTATGGTGCCGCAGTTCCAGATGTATAAGAGTATGGGCCTGTTTGGAACCTATATACCTCTTATCGTACCGGCTCTTATAAATGCCTTTGGCATCTTTCTGCTCTGCCAGATCATGGGGCAGATACCCATGGACCTGTATGAGAGCGCAATGATAGACGGATACGGAGAGCTTAAAATATTTTTAAAAATAGCAATACCCCTCAGCAAGGCGGGAATCGGCATACAAGGTGTTTTAACATTTATGAACACATGGAACGATTTTATGACGCCTCTGATCTATCTCAACGCAGAGGAAAAATACACGCTGCCTATTGGACTCATGAGGCTTCAGAGCTTTTATAAGATATCCTATGGAGCACCTCTTGCGGGAGCGTTGCTGTCATGCGTTCCGGTTATTGTGATCCTGGCTGTGGTGGGGCAGAAGTATTTTGTAAAAGGTTTGATGGCGGGGGCTGTTAAAGGGTGATTTTTACAGAAGGGATAAGGGTAAAATCAGATGAAAAACTATATAGTGACAGATTATGGGGATGGACCGCTGACAGGATTGGCGGCAAAAGAGTTAAGACGTTATCTTTATGTGCTGGGAGAGGAGCTGCCTCTTGTTGTAAATGAAGTTCCGGAACACGGGAATGTCATACTTGCAGCACGGAAAGGAAGCTGTCTATTAAAACAATATGAGGATGTTCTGGATTATTCAGAACTTGGCAGCGAAGGATATCTGCTGTACAGCGCAGGGACAGAAAAGGAACCGGTGATACTTACAGGAAACACACAGATTTCTTTACTCTATGCAGTATATGATTTCCTGGAACTTCTGGGTATTAAATTTTATCTCCACGGTGACACCATCCCAGATGAGAGGGATTCCCGTGATATATGGAATCAGAAGATAAATAAAAAAGAAATACCTCTGTTTAAAGAGCGGGGAATTCATCCCTTCCACGATTTCCCCGAGGGACCTGACTGGTGGAACAAGGATGATTATTATGCAGCTCTGACTCAGCTGCCCAAAATGCGGGCAAATTTTTTCGCTCTGCACACCTATCCCGAAAATATGGACGCGCCTAAGGCAATGACAGCGGAACCCCTTGTCTGGATTGGGAAACAGGAAGACTGTAATGGGGATGGCACAGTGAAAAACAGCTATCCGGTGCAGCATTTTAAGACAAACGGAAATAGCTGGGGATATCGTCCCATGATGACAAAAGATTACCCCTGCGGAACGGGAAATATTTTTGAAAAGGATTGTTACGGCGCAGATTACATGCAGGGGTATGAGGAGGACATATACAGCCGGGAAATTCATGATACAGAGATACCGGCAGATAAATACAACCGCATGTTTAATGCCTGCGGGAAAATGCTGGAGGAGACATTTTCATATGCAAAAAAATTAGCGGTTCAGACATGTATAGGCACAGAGGCACCGCTTACCGTGCCAAAAGCGGTGAAGAAACGTTTGAATATTACAGGAGAACCGGATAAAGAGACTATTGAAAGCCTGTATGAGGGTATGTTTGAAAGGATAAAGAGAACACATCCCCTGGACTACTATTGGCTGTGGACACCGGAAGACTGGACCTGGCTTGGAAATACAAAAGAAGACACAGAAAAAACCATAAGAGATTTTGCATGTGCGTTGGAGGCAAAGGAAAAGACAGAGGCGCCGTTTGAGCTGGCTGTCTGCGGATGGACACTGGGTCCCCAGGAAGACAGGGCGGCATTCCATAATTACCTGCCAAAAAGTGTACCCTTTTCATGCATCAACAGAAATGTGGGATTTGATCCCATTGAACCAAAATTCCGGGATTTGAAAAAGGAGAGGCCCTCCTGGGCGATTCCGTGGCTGGAGGATGATCCGGCTATGATCTCACCTCAGTTATGGGTGGGAAGAGTGCGGCGGGACGCGTTTGACGCAAAACGCTATGGGTGTGACGGACTGCTGGGGATTCACTGGAGGACAAGCAGTATTGCCCCTAACATCAAAGCGCTGATGGAAGCGGCCTGGGAACAGCCCTGGAACAGACGGCTGCCGGAGGAGGTCTGCCTGGAGGGATATAGGGGAGAAGATTCATATATTGAAGAATATCCTCAATTTAAAGGTATCCGCGGCACTGCCAGAAAAGGCTGTACGGGATATGAGTTAAAGCTTCCGCCGGGGAATTATACAGTCTGTATGGATTTCCGGGAGTCCTGTGCAAAACTTGATATTAAGGTGAAAAACCTGCTTTTAAGAAATGTGTCAGTGAGTAATGGAAACTCTCAGATTCGCGTTCCTAATGTAGAAGTGGAACAGGATACCTGTCTGGTGATCAGTTTTTCAGTGAGGGAGGGAGACCCGGCGCTGTCAGCCATAACTATAGAAGGTGCAACGAAGAACAATCAATTGGCCGGCAATGATTATTCCAGGAAAATTAACTGTGGGGGTGTGCAGTGGGAGGACTATGAGGCTGACTTAGGTCTTTACAGAGAAAATGGGCGCTATGCGCCTGCGGATGATTTTTACATATCATTTGCAGAATCAGAGTTTGGCAGGGCAGCAGGCAGAAAAGCAGCCGCTGTTTTTTCCAGGGAAGATGGAAATCTGCCAAGGCCCAGCAGATGGGAGGATGGTCCCGGAAATATCTATTGTAATGAGATTCCCTGGGAGGACATGAAAGGCCAGTATGATTTTACAGATGAATTCCATAGTCTGGGAACTTTAATAAGCGGTATAGGTGAAAAAAACCGTTACGATTACTGGGACCATACATTTCAGGCCATGAAAAGAACTGCTGAAATGGGATGCCTGTGGGGAAGTATTGAAAAACACTGCAGAACAGGAAACCATGGATCCGCGTTGTCAGATTACAGAGAACTATTAAGGACAGTGGAGGAGCTGGAATATCATCTGCTGATGTCTGTGGAGACAAACGGAGATATGGGAGTTATGGCTAATATACAACAGAGGGCGGTTGTTCCCATACTGAAGCAGTGTGAAGATAAGCTGAAAGCATGGTATCCCCGATTGCCAAAGCTCAAAGAAAAGGTCATAGAAAAAGCTTCCCGTCTGGTGGTTCCCACCGTGAGAACTGCCCTGCAAAAGGGTGAAGACTTAAGCGTAAAGGTAATTGTGGTTGGCGGCTGTGAAGGCACCCCAGTTATGAACATACGGCCAATTGGCGGCAGGGATCATAAAATATATAATGCTGAGAGCTGTGGGCGGTGGGTATACTTTTTCAGGATTCCCGGGGCAGAGCTGCAGGAAGATTTTGAGTATCATATTTCTCTTGAGGAGGACGGCAGATTGTTGGAATATCCCAAAAGCGCTATGCATAGAGATCAGACAGTGATACTTATGGATTGATCTTACCCCATGGTATCTGCCATGTAATCAAAGACAGGGTATATTCTGCGGATTTCCGCAGAATATACCCTGTTCTATTATGAATCATGAAAGTGTAATGTGAACTACACAACGGTCCGGCAGGTCAGTCTACCTTCCAAAGTCCCAGAGCAGGAGTTTTTACAAAGTAGATCTCTTCCCCATTGTCCAGAGTATTCCAGCCGTCATGCAGGGTATCCGGGTTATACAGGGATGCGGCTTCCTCATAATCCATCCACTGATATCCCACACTCTCAATTTCTTCCTTAGAAAGATTCTCCGGTTTGGTGCAGTATGTGATATGAAAACGTCCGTCAGAGGAGCCCTGGATCAGATGGGCCGCGGCCATGATCCTGTTCTCAAAAGCGCCTTCATTGAACAGTTTCAGCACGTAGTCACGTCCCTTGTATCCGTAAGTTCTGGTCATATTGTCCATCTCTTCATTCTCACCAAAGGCTTTAACGCCTGGAGCCAGAATGATCAAATCGCCTCCGTCAGCCACAGCCATTCTTGTGCGGTAGATGCCTTTGTTCCCCACCCATGTAGTTTTCAGCTCGTATGGGTCAAGATAGGTGACAAGCTTCTTCGCCCTGCGCTCCACATGGCAGATATTCAGTCTGCCGGAAAGCTCCACTGCAAGCTCAAACGGTTTTCTGGAAGGCCCTGTGTAAAGACCGTTCAGGCAGATTTCCTCATCCTTTAAAGTGGTGACGGTCTGGATGTAAACCAGGGGGAGTTTTCCGTCCAGGAAATGCTGCTGGGCATAGTCAAAGACTTTTCGTGCAGGGGAGTCTGCAACACCCAGGGCCTTCTCCATGCCGCATATGGCGCTGAGCATATGAGATTTGTTGATCATCTGCCGTCCGCCAACTCCTACAAAGATGTTTTTGCTGTAATTGGCCATGCCCACAACCTCATGAGGAACCACCTGTCCTATGGAGAGAATCAAGTCGTAGCCCCCATGGATGAGCTTTTCATTGACTTCCACTTCAATATCTGTAGAATACAGTCCGCCGGAAATTTCCTCAATGACTTCCCTGGGCACTTTTCCTATGGAGATAGTATCTGTCTGCCAGTGGTGTACTAAAAACGCCTCTTCAGGTATAACCCCTCCGAACATTTTTTCTTTTTCCTCCGCATCCATTGCCATGTGGGTGCCCAGGGCGGGCATCACATGAACAATGGCGGAAGGGGAAAGCTTTTTATAGAGAACCTGTGTAAGTTCGCCGGCATAGGAATAACAGCGGGTGAAGTCCGGCGGTATGATCAGGACTTTTTTTAATCCGGGATACTGGGCCAGTAGTTCGTCCATGCATTTCTCCACTTCAGCAGGGGAGATACCGGAAGTCTCGTTTGTCAGGTATATCTCGTTCATAGATTCCTCCTGTTTTCCATCAATGGGTTTGTCTAGTCTTCAAACTTCAGGACCAGCTTCAGTACATCCTGGGGATGTTCTGTGATCATGGTCAGAGCTTCCATCACGTCTTTGTAATTATAAGACTTTGTCATGAGCTGTTCCGGATGCAGAGTGCCGTCCTCAAAGCCTGCGATAACTTCGTCGAAACAGTTGTTGTTCAGACGGGAGCCTGCGATGGTCAGCTCTTTTTTAGTGATATCAGCCATTGTGATCTGGGATGGAACATTTTTCAGTCCGAGAACTACAATACGTCCGGCCGGGCAGGCAAGCTGTACGCTCTGTTCAAAGGAAGAAGGAATGCAGACAGTATCCACGATCACGGGAATGCCCTCTCCGTCTGTGAATTTCAGGAGACGTTCCTCCAGATTTTCCTCAGATACCAAGACCACCTCATCAGCGCCCATGGAAAGTGCTTTGTCCAGACGTTCCTTTACAAGGTCTGTCATGATGACTTCTGCGCCGTTTCTTTTTGCAACCTGCATGGCGGCAATGCCGATGGGACCGGAACCCATGATGAGAACTTTGTCTCCCTTTGTGATCTGTCCTCTTCTGTTAATCTCCACACCGATGGTAAACGGTTCAACCAGACCCAGGAAGGATTCATCAAAATCCTTGTGAAATTTGTGGATATTGGATTCAGGCGCACAGACGAACTCAGCAAATCCGCCGTCTCTGTGGACTCCCATGACTTCCAGAGTGGAGCACACATTGTGGCGTCCGATCTTGCAGGCATAGCAGTGGCCGCAGCTTACAACCGGATCAACGGCAACCTTGTCGCCAACTTTTACAGAAGTCACTTCACTGCCGATCTCTGTTACGATCCCGCCGAACTCATGTCCGATCAGGCGAGGATAAGTTGCCAGTGAATTGGTGCCGTTATATATGCCGATATCGGATCCGCAGATGCCGCCGGAAGTGATGCGGACGATCACATCCTTACTATTTTTGATCTCCGGTTTGGGAACATCGACGATTTCAACCTTGAATGGTTCGATTACTTTTATAGCTTTCATTTGATGAGAACACTCCTTTTTGTTTGAAAAATATTTAGTTTGCAACAGTGAGAATCGTAAGAATCCTGAATAGTTGCAATAAAATATTGATAGAAAGTATATCTTGCATATTGCTGTATAACTGATATATTAATTGTCGGCCATTTCTTTTATAGAATTTAAGAAAATAAGCCAAAATGGAATGGATGAATGAAAAAATTGATATATCAGTTGACTTGAGATTACTATAACAAATGCGGAACCAAAGTACAATATGTAAATGTGCCAACATATAAATGGAATTTCTGTATACATTTCACAAAACGTATGACGTCCTTTGTCGTACGGCATCGCTGAAGTTGACGTGGTGCCCAGGGTGTGTTACGCTTCAATAAAGATAAAGAACAGTTACACAGAATATATATAAATATAGAGGGCGGAATATGAGCATTAAAATATCAGAGAAGAGAGAAAAGGAAAATAACCGGGAATATGCATACAGACTGTTGAGAAGCAACATCATGACACTGCAGCTCATGCCTGGAACCACATTAAATGAGGGGGAGCTGACAGAACTGCTGGGGATCAGCAGGACACCGATCCATGAAGCTATCATTATGCTGAAGGAGGAATCCCTTGTGGATGTTTTCCCTCAAAGCGGTTCCAGGGTCTCCATGATACATATAGATATATTGAAGGAAGGGTATTTTGTCAGGTCTGTCATCGAACCGGAAATTATCCGTCAGATAGCCGGTAATATCCCGGAGGATGGAATGCAGGCTCTGAGGGATAACCTGGACAGACAGAAAGCAGCACTGGAGAATGAGGAGAAGATTGACCCGTTTTTTAAGCTTGACGATGAATTTCATCATCAGATCTATACCATGGCAGGGAAACAGAAGACCTGGTATGCAATGAAAAAGGTCAGCTCCCATTATGACAGAGTGAGATATCTGGACGCGATCATGAATAAGACAGATCTGGCAATGATACATCAGGAGCACAGGGATATCTTCCATATACTGCTTCTGGGACTCTCCGTGGACTTTGATCTGAAAAAATTTTATGACAGGCATCTGGGAACTTACAGGAAGCATTTCCAGGAGATACTTGAAAAATACCCGGAGTATTTCTGCTAGCAGAGTGATAAAGTAAATATAGATATAAAAAATGCACAAAAAGTTTATTGAAAATTTATAATAATCTTACATAATTAATATTTACTCTTGACGTGTGACGTCTGATTTGTTATAGTCGGTTTATGGAATGGATGAGAGGTCATACGTGTTATTACTTGCAAAAAGTGACAGGGATAACAGGAAAAGGGTAAAAGGAGGAAAACGTATATGTTTTCAGGAGAAGTGGTTACAGGGCCATTGCTGATAGGTATTTTTATTCTGGCGATCGCCGTATTATTGTTGCTGATCATTAAATTTAAGCTGAATGCTTTTGTCGCATTGCTTATCACTGCATTTGGTACAGGTGTGCTGGTGAATATGCCTCTGGCAGATGTGGCGCAGACCGTAACAGACGGTTTTGGCAGTACCCTGGGCGGTATCGGTATGGTAACAGGCCTGGGCGTTATGCTGGGTAAGTTCATGTTCGAGTCCGGAGGTATTGAGTCGATTTCTAATAAGATCCTGGGCGCGTTTGGTGAGAAAAAATCACCTATCGCAGTTGCACTTTCAGGATTTATCACAGGTATTCCGGTATTCGGTGATGTTGTGTATATCATGTTTGCCCCAATGCTTCGTGTGCTTTCCAAAAAAACAAAGATTTCTATGGTAACTTTCGCATGTACGATTTCTGTTGCCACCACATGTACTTTTGCATTGGTACTTCCTACAGCACCACCTCTGGCTGTGGCTGAGGAGCTGAATATTGAAATCGGTATTTTCTTCTTCTATGCATTGATCTCCGCATTTGTGGGAATGATCGTGGGCGGTATTTTCTATGGTTCTATCCTGAACAAGCAGGACCACAAGAATAACCATTTCTATACCTTTGAAGATTTGGATGAAGAAGAAGCAGAATTATCCAAGAGCGGAAAAGGAAAGGGAAAAGAGCAGGCAAAGATGGGCGCCGGCAAGGCTCTGTCTATTCTCCTTGTTCCCATTATCCTGATTCTGCTGGGCAGCTTTGTTCCCCTGGCAGTGGGCAAGGATGCGGCAATTGTTCCGTTTGTAACATTTATCGGAAATAAAAACTTTGCTATGATGGCAGGCGTTATCTACGCTGCAGTCATCTCCAGAAAATACATCACAAAGACAGCCACTGACATTATGACAGAAGCTGCTGATCAGGTTGGTCTGATCCTGCTGATCACAGGTGCGGGCGGGGCGTTCGGTAAAGTTCTGCAGGCTACAGGTATCGCTGATTATGTAGCAGGTTCTCTGTCTCAGTTCAGTATTCCGATCCTGGTGCTCTGCTTCCTGATTGCACAGATCATCCGTTGTGCACAGGGTTCCACAACAGTAGCGCTTATGACAACGGCAGCCATTATGTCCAGCACCATTGCATCTGGCGGTGTATCACCTATTTTATGTGCAATCGCCATCTGTGCAGGCGGTATCGGACTTTCACTGCCCAATGACTCAGGATTCTGGGCTATCAGCCGGTTCTTTAAGATTTCTGTTACGGATACCATCCGTGGATGGAGTATCGGCGGTTTCGTTGCCGGCGTGGCAATTCTGATATTTGTATCTATACTTTCTCTGTTCCAGGGCTTCCTGCCGGGACTTATGATGTAAGTGTAAGAGCATAAGGTTAAAACAGCCGTCCGGGGGATCAGTTCCCTCCGGGCGGCATTTTTTACATGGATAGGAAAGTGCAGGCCCTTCAGGCGTTACTGTTCACATAACTTTTAGCATACTATGAACAGTAACCTTCAGGCAGGACTCTTTTGAAATTTATGCTGTGTCTGGTAGACTTTCTTTAAACGAACATGCTATAATATGTAAACAAATGCTGAAAAATGATAACTATTCAGTAGGTCTGTGTATTTTTCACGCTGACCGCAGGAAAACCTTCGGTAAAAAGTGTCCGGTACAGGACTCCGTCTGTTTGGGGTCCCCGGTGAGACGGTGTGTATGAAGGTACAGAATTATTATAAATAAGCAAAGAGGTAATCATATATGTTGGAATCGTTGAATGAGAGTAAAAAATTGCTGCCTGAGAGAGTGGCAGAGCAGATCATCAGCCTGATAGCGGACAGGGCGCTGAAGACAGGGGATAAGCTTCCAAATGAGTTTGATATGGCACAGCAGTTATCCGTGGGCAGAGGAACCATCCGGGAGGCGGTGAAGATCCTTGTGTCCAGGAATATACTGGAGATTCGCCGGGGCTGCGGGACTTTTGTCTGTGAGAATCCGGGAGTGGTAGATGACCCCCTGGGATTTGCTTTTGTGGATGATAAGAAAAGACTGGGTCTTGATCTGTGTGAAGTCCGTATGATCATTGAACCGGAAATAGCCGCGCTGGCTGCAGAGCGCGCTGTACCGGAAGAAATAGAAGAACTCCAGAGGATCCAGGATGAGGTGAAAGAGCTCTGTGACAAAGAGGAGCCTCATATGCACAAGGACATTGAGTTTCATGAAATGCTGGCAAAGATGAGCAAGAATCTGATCATGCCGAATATCATTCCTGTCATCCAGTCGGGTATCTCCCTTTTTATAAATATCACGGATTATTCCCTGACAAAAGAAACCGTGCGGACCCACCAGATGATCGTAGATGCGATCAGGGAGCGGGATCCCAAAGCGGCAAAGGCTGCCATGATAGAGCATCTTGCAAGTAATCAGGAAAAGATAGAAAGACTTTCCGGGCTGTAAAAGGTCCGGATTTTTTTATGCGGGTCCGGCGGTGCAGAACAAAGCATAGGTTTCCTTTTTGTGAAATATGCATAAAACCGAAAGGGTAAAAATAAGCAAAAGGGATAAAATCGGCGAGCCTCTTGACCATGGGAGAAAGAAGTGTTACTATACAAACAGATACGACGTATGATGTCTTGAAAAAGAAAACCAATCCATTCCAAACCAAGCAGCAATTTATCAGATTCAGTTAGTCAAAGGAGAACGATTATGAAGTTAAGAAGCCAGGAATTAAGAAAAATAGCACCGGAATTAGATCCGCTCCGTCTGGGAACAGGATGGAAGCTGGATGATCTGTCGAAACCCCAGATTATGATCGAGAGTACATTTGGTGACAGCCACCCGGGCAGCGGACACCTGCTGGAGCTTGTGGAAGAGGCAAGGGCCGGAATCGCAGAGGCAGGCGGACACGGGGCAAGGTATTTTACCACCGATATCTGTGACGGTGAAGCGCAGGGACACGATGGAATCAATTATTCCTTGGCTTCCAGAGATATGATCGCCAACATGATCGAGATCCATGCCAATGCAACACCATTTGACGGCGGTGTCTTTGTTGCAAGCTGTGATAAGGGAATGCCGGCGCATCTGATGGGAGTGGGAAGAGTCAATATCCCTTCCATCATTGTGACAGGCGGAGTTATGGATGCAGGTCCTGATCTTCTCACACTGGAACAGATCGGTATGTATAATGCCATGTGTGAGCGGGGGGAGATCACGGAGGAAAAGCTGACTTTCTACAAACATAACGCATGTCCCTCCTGCGGCGCCTGCTCCTTCATGGGAACAGCATCCACCATGCAGATCATGGCAGAGGCACTGGGCCTGATGCTGCCGGGCAGCGCTCTCATGCCTGCCACTAGCAAGGATCTGCGGACAGTGGCAAGGGAAGCGGGAAAACAGTCCGTATGGCTGGCAGAGCATGACCTGACGCCGGACAAGATCGTGACTATGAAGTCTTTTGAGAATGCGATCATGGTGCACGCAGCTATCTCCGGCTCCACTAATTCCCTGCTTCACCTTCCGGCTATCGCAAGGGAGTTCGGTATTGAGATTGACGGGGATACCTTTGACAGACTGCACAGAGGCGCACATTATCTGCTGAACATCCGTCCGGCAGGGGAGTGGCCCGCACAGTTCTTCTATTATGCAGGCGGTGTTCCTACGATCATGGAAGAGATCAAAGATATGCTGCATCTGGACGTGATGACTGTCACAGGCAAAACTCTGGGTGAGAACCTGGAAGAACTGAAAAAGAACGGCTTTTATGATAAATGCGACAGCTATCTGGAGAAGGTGGGCCTGAAGAGAGAGGATGTGATCCGTCCCTTTGACAAACCCTTCGGAACAGACGGAAGTATTGGAATCCTCTACGGCAATCTGGCTCCTGACGGGGCAGTAGTAAAACATACTGTAGTGCCAAAGGAGATGTTTGAGGCAACCCTGAAAGCACGTCCCTTTGACTGTGAAGAGGATGCCATCCATGCAGTGCTGACTCATGAGATCAAGCCCGGTGATGCGGTGATCATCCGTTATGAGGGGCCAAAAGGCAGCGGTATGCCGGAGATGTTCTATACCACAGAGGCTATTGCTTCTGATGCGGAGCTGGGCGCCTCCATCGCCCTTCTCACAGACGGAAGATTTTCAGGAGCATCCAAGGGACCGGCGATTGGACATATCTCTCCGGAGGCGGCAGAAGGCGGCCCCATCGCTCTGGTTGAAGAGGGTGACCTGATCGAGGTGAACATTCCCAATCGTGTCCTGCGCATAGTGGGAATTGCAGGTGAGAAGAAGACGCAGGAAGAGATTGAGGCTGTTTTGAAGGAGCGCAGAAGCAAATGGCAGCCTAAACCGGTGAAATATGAAAAAGGTGTATTAAAAATCTTCTCAGAAAGGGCCGTCTCTCCTATGAAGGGCGGATACATGGAGTAAGGCAGATGCATGCACAGAATTTATTTGATATCAGCGGAAAAAAGGCTATTGTGACAGGCGGGACAAGAGGTCTGGGCTATGGAATGGCAGAAGGTTATATGGAGGCAGGCTGCGAGGTGGCTATAGTGGGTACCTCTGACAGCGTGTACCGGGTGGCAGAGGAATTTAAGAGCCGCGGGTTTAAATGCCATGGAGTCAAAGGAAATCTGGGGGACAGGCAGGATATTTACCGCGTCTTCCGGGAATGTCTTGAAAAGCTGGGCGGTGAAGTGGATATACTCCTGACTGCCCATGGCATCCAGAGGCGTCACAGCGCGGAAGAATTTCCAATGGAAGAGTGGGATGAGGTGATCCGTGTGAACCTGACAAGCATTTTTATCCTATGCCAGGAGGCGGCAAAGGTCATGCTGAAAAAGGGATACGGAAAGATCATCAATATTGCGTCCATGAATTCTTTCTTCGGCGGCCAGACCATACCTGCATATGCGGCATCCAAGGGCGGTGTGGCACAGCTTACCAAGGAGCTTACCAATGACTGGCTGGCAAGAGGAATCAATGTAAATGCCATCGCACCGGGATATATGGCAACCGAGATGAACAAAGCACTAATGGACCCGGAAAATCCCAGGTTTGCCTCCATCTCCGAGAGAATCCCGGCACACCGCTGGGGAACCGGTGATGATATGAAGGGTGCGGCTATTTTCCTGGCTTCCCATGCAAGTGATTATGTGAGCGGTGCGGTGATCCCCGTGGACGGCGGGTATCTGGTGAAATAAATCCCGGAATTACCCATTGACAAACAATCAAAAAAGCGTTATCGTATATGAGACAAGTGAATAGGTTATAATTTCTCTTATTCAGAGTGATGGAGATACATAGGATCTGTGAAGTCACGGCAACCCCTTGCAGAAGGAAGGTGCCAACCTGAGCGAAATAGTCGAACAATAAGAGGATTCATTTATGTATGATATGGGTCCGCTTATGCGGACCCTTTTTATTGCATACGGCGCGCAAGAGGAAAATAACCACAGGCGGCTGTGCCTTGGTGCAGGGATCCGCCCCAGGATAAATGAGTCGTAACTGTCCAGTTTTTTTAACAGTTACAAGCAGTCTTATAAAAGGAGAAAAACATGGAAAAAAGATTATTTACATCTGAATCTGTAACCGAAGGCCATCCGGATAAAATGTGTGATGCCATTTCCGATGCCATTCTCGACGCATTGATGGAAAAAGACCCTATGAGCCGTGTGGCCTGCGAGACCTGTACCACAACAGGTATGGTCATGGTAATGGGCGAGATCACTACAAACGCCTATGTAGATATTCCGAAAATCGTAAGGGAAACCGTACGGGAAATCGGATATACCAGAGCAAAGTATGGTTTTGATGCGGAGACCTGCGGCGTTATCACAACCATTGACGAGCAGTCAAAGGATATTGCTCTGGGTGTGGACAAGGCTCTGGAGGCCAAGGAAAACACCATGTCCGAGGCAGAGATTGACGCCATCGGTGCCGGTGACCAGGGTATGATGTATGGCTTTGCCTCAGATGAGACAGAGGAGTTTATGCCTTATCCGATTTCTCTGGCACATAAACTGTCACGCCAGCTGACTAAGATCAGAAAAGACGGGACACTGAATTATTTAAGGCCGGACGGTAAGACACAGGTGACGGTTGAATATGATGAGAATGACCGCCCCATCCGCCTGGACGCAGTGGTACTCTCCACACAGCATGATCCGGATGTGACACAGGAGCAGATTCATGAGGATATTAAAAAATATGTGTTTGACCCCATTCTTCCGGCAGATATGGTGGATGCTGAGACAAAATTTTTCATCAACCCCACAGGTCGTTTTGTTATCGGCGGACCTCACGGGGACAGCGGCCTGACAGGACGTAAGATCATTGTGGACACATACGGCGGATATGCGCGTCACGGCGGCGGTGCTTTTTCCGGTAAGGACTGCACAAAAGTGGACCGTTCCGCAGCATACGCAGCGCGTTATGTGGCCAAGAATATGGTTGCAGCAGGCCTGGCAAGGAAATGTGAAATCCAGCTCTCCTATGCCATCGGCGTGGCTCATCCCACATCCATCCAGGTGGAGACTTTTGGTACGGGAAAACTTTCAGACCAGAAGCTGACAGAGATCGTACGTGAGAACTTTGATCTGAGACCCGCAGGAATTATCAAAATGCTGGATCTGAGACGTCCAATCTACAAACAGACTGCAGCTTACGGACATTTCGGAAGAAATGATCTGAATCTGCCTTGGGAGAAACTGGACAAAGCAGAGGACTTGAAGAAATATTTATAGGAAATTAAAAGGTTCCGCATTCGTTATAGAAAAGAATGCGGAACCTTTTTTACTGCTGCTGCTGTTCACGAAAATTGAACAGATCCCGGGGTTGGATGTCCAGGGCATCTGCAATATCAAACAGGCTTTCCAGTGAAAGGGATGTTTTGATCCTGGGAGCCTCGATATTACTGATGTGCGTACGGCTCAGACCAACGGCATTTGCAAGCTGTAATTGTGTGAGCCCTTTCAGTTTCCGGTAATACGATATAGTCAGTCCCAACTCCCGAAACTGGCGTTCTCTTTTTTCGTCCATTTCTGCCGTGTCTCCTTTTTTCTTTTTAGTATATCCAAAAGGAAACTTGATAAAAACGAACTGATACTTGACAAATATAAAACAATGGTTAACATGTGCACCTATTTTACCAAATTTAGCAGATATCAGGTGTGCAGACTGCGGCATCTCCGCAGGTACACATCTGCTCCAGAGTAAAGACCTTTACTGTGCCCCCATAGATGGTTTCCATGCCTGAGACAAAATCAGATTTTGCAAAAAGATAGTACCATATTGTACTGTGGGGAAAGAGGCTGGCGTGTTTCTGGAGACCCTGCAGGCCTTCTAGGTCGATCCATTCATCTGTCCAGAAGCAGTCCCCAAGCAGTATGTTATGGTCATCAGCGGCGGCAATGGGGACGTATTCTGTACGTTTTCTGGTGGGATGCTGCCCCCACCAGCTACCGGCGTGGTCATAAGAAAAGGGAGCATCCCCCCTCTGGGCCAGCAGATCCAGATACTGTCTGCAGATATCCTCAAAGGTCTCCTTGGAATACCTGTCCAGAGACGGAAGGACTTCTTTTTCAAATATTTCTCTGCCGCATCCAAGTTCAATGGCGCTTCGGTTAGGTGCTGCGAAGGTATACCAGAAGCGGAACACGCCGTCAGATATCCGGTAGAGCGTTCTGCGGCTTCCCGCATCCTCGGTAACGGGAATGATCTTGTCCACCAGTCCAAGCAGATCCAAGGTGTTCATAAGACTGCCGGCAGCGCTGGGCGTCAGTTCTGTCCGCTCACAGATTTCGTGGAGCTTGCGTCTTTTGGCTCCAAGACACAGAAGGGCAGAATGGGCCAGCTCCGGCTCAGACAGATGTACCTTTAAAAATTTGGTGGGCCGGCGGTAAAATTCTCCCTTATCAGTAAAGAATAACTGATACAGGTTTTCACGGAAAGGTGTCTCATTGACAAAGTAGGACAGGTATCCGGGGACACCTCCCGTAATGCCGAATATGCAGATCTGCTGTTCTACGGGCAGATGGCGGAAAAGCTGGCGTGTCTCAAAAAAGGTAAAAGGCTTCAGGAGCAGTGGATTGGCTGTCTGTGCGGCCTCTTTCTCGTAGAGGGATGCGGGTTTACATAAAATTAAAAAGAGACGGGAAGTTTTCCACTCTTTCGACATATAAGACTGTACTAATGTGGATAGTCTCCGGTTTTTATTTATCATATGTGGATAATCGTCAATAATGAAGAGCAGGGGCTGTTCTCTTGCTGCTTTGCCGATCGTGCGGAACAGCTCAGCGAACCTTTTGGCGGCTTTCAGCTTTTCCAAAGGACCCAGTATTCGGATGGCCTCTTTTTTTAGAGCTAGAAAATTCTCGGCGTCCGTAGTCTCCAGGGGCTTAAAATACAAAGTCCGTCTGCCCGCAGAAAACTGTCTGAGAAGTGTGGTCTTTCCCATACCGGCGTCACAGTAGAGGGAAACAGACTGAAAGCAGTTCTGCCCATACAGTTCATTTAATTTTGCAAGATGGTTATCTTTATCTAAAAACATAATTTCTCCTCGGTAAATTCTGCGGTCTGGCCGCGGTAGTTTCACATATCAATTAGAAAGCCTGTGAAGCGTTCTTCTATTGTTTATATTTTAGAAGGTGTTTCAGGTAAAGTCAAAGCATTTTGTATGGTTTTTTATAGAAAGTTTAGATTTGATTCACTTTTGTTTAGAAGAAAACACAGTAAATTATGCTATAATATTTACCAGAAGACATTATGCCCGTTTTTAGGCATTTGTATTTAGCCTTATAAGGCAGAGTCAGCGGATCACAGATATCTGTCCTGACTAAAAAGCAATTGCATTGACAGAAAGGTGCCGGAACATGAAATTAAAGACAAGGATCATCGTTTCTTTTTTTATCATTATACTGGAGCCTCTGCTGTTTACCGGTATGGCATTCTGGGGATTCAGCCAGTACCAGCTCAAGGCCATAGAGAAAAAGTACGGGATTGAGAATGCCACATACGAAAGCTTGACCAACACAGCAGAAGTGATCAACAGCATGACCAGCGGTACCATAGGCCGTTTGGCAGAGGCAGCCAGGAATTCTCCTAAGGAATTGGAAAATATTGAATATCTGGATTCCGTTAATAAGGAATTGGAACAGGTGCACTCCTATCTTATTGTGCGGGAAGATGATAAGATAAGGTATACAGGGTGTGATCCCTATCCGTCGGAGCTTATCAGCAGACTGCCGGATTACAAGGATGACAGCAGTGACAGCAGCGACGGATTTTATCTGGGGGGCAAAATAAAAGCACTGGTAAAGCAGATTGATTTTGAGACCAGTGAACACGGAAAGGGCAGTCTTTTTGTGGTCTCCAGTGTGTTCAAAACAATGCCGCAGATAGAGGAACTGATCCGTAATATGGTGGTGGCTGTGGTCATCATCCTCACCGGTACGGCGCTGGGGCTTACCTGGTGGATCTATCGGGGCGTCATTTCTCCTCTTGATAAGCTGCGGACAGCTACACAGAAGATCAAGGAGGGGAACCTGGATTTCTCCATTGCCAGCGAGGGGGTTAATGAGATCTCCGATCTATGCCAGGATTTTGAGGCCATGAGGCAGAGACTGAAGGAAAACGCAGAGGAGAAGCTGGAGTTCGACAAAGACAACAAGGAACTGATCAGCAACATTTCCCATGACCTGAAGACACCTATAACAGCTATCAAGGGATATGTGGAAGGTATTATGGATGGTGTGGCGAATACACCGGAAAAGATGGACAGATATATCCATACAATCTATAATAAGGCTAACGATATGGACAGGCTGATCAACGAACTGACTTTTTATTCCAAGATGGACACAAACAGGATACCATACACATTCAATAAGATTTCCGTGACAGAATTTTTTGATGACTGTGCGGAGGAGCTGGATTCTGAGCTGGAATCCAAGTCAGTGCAGTTCCAGTATTCCAATTATGCAGGACCTGAAGTGCTTGTCATTGCCGACGCGGAGCAGATCAAAAGGGTTATAAATAATATCGTGAGCAACTCTCTCAAATACATGGATAGCAGCAGAGATCGGAGGATCAATCTGCGGGTGAAGGACGTAGGAGATTTTGTCCAGGTAGAGATTGAGGACAACGGAAAAGGAATCGCAGCTAAAGATCTGCCCAATATTTTTGACAGATTTTACCGCACGGATGCCTCCAGGAATTCTTCCAAGGGGGGAAGCGGTATTGGTCTTTCCATAGTGAAGAAAATAATGGAGGACCACGGCGGCAAGGTCTGGGCAACAAGTAAGGAGAATATCGGAACGGTTATGTACTTCGTTCTTAGAAAATACCAGGAGGTACCAATGAATGAGTAAGATTTTGATTATTGAGGATGAGGAGGCAATTGCCGACCTTGAGAAAGACTATCTGGAGCTGAGCGGCTTTGAAGTGGAGATTGAAAACAGAGGTGATGTGGGGCTTAAAAAAGCACTGGAGGGAAATTATGATCTGTTTATCCTGGATCTGATGCTGCCGGAAGTGGACGGCTTTGAGATCTGCCGGGAGATCAGAAATGTAAAGAATAATCCGGTGATTATGGTTTCCGCCAAAAAGGATGACATTGATAAGATCCGCGGCCTGGGCCTGGGGGCAGATGACTATATGACAAAACCATTCAGTCCAAGCGAACTGGTTGCCAGGGTAAAAGCTCATTTGGCCAGATATGAGAGACTTATTGGTACCGGTGTGCAGGAGAATGATATTATTGAAATCCGGGGTCTGAAGATTGATAAGACGGCAAGGCGTGTATGGATCAATGGGGAGGAGAAGAATTTTACAACCAAAGAGTTTGACCTGCTCACTTTCCTGGCACAGAATCCTAACAGGGTGTTCACAAAAGATGAACTGTTCAAGGAAATCTGGGCTATGGAGTCCATCGGAGATATTGCCACCGTAACGGTGCATATTAAGAAGATTCGTGAGAAGATCGAGTTCAACACAGCGAAGCCCCAGTATATTGAGACTATATGGGGTGTGGGGTACCGGTTTAAAGTGTAAGGTGATTTTCTTGTGGGCATAGAGGTTAATGTGCAGACCTAAGGAATAGTTATAAAGTTTATTAGATATTGTCATTATAAGCCATAGTAAATGCATTCGTGGATTAAATTCCACGGGTGCATTTACAAGGCAGTCCCGAGGCAGACACGCACCAGACTGGGTTTTGCTATAATTACCGGCCCGCTTGTTGAATTAGAGTTTTTTCTGTGCTATACTGGATACATTCATGAATCGCAATTTCATGATTTCTGCTTTTCAGCCGAAAGGCTGTCAAATGGGGAGTTCCCCCGATTTTACCAAATCAAAACCAATTAAATAAGTGGTCATATTTCAAGAGAAAGTCTTGAATAATCTATAGTTCTTTTCTATACTTAGATATAGAAAGGGCCGTTACGGTTTAGTGCCTTTACAAAAACGTGAAGGCCTGCTGATTGGTTCCCAAAAGCCTTCCTTTTGTCATATGATCTGCAAAAGGAGGGCGTTTATGGCATGAGGAGCCGCTTCCGGCGGGAACAAAGGTTCGGAAAATCAGAGTGGAAGATGTACTCTACATGAATTTCTGCAATGACATATCTTTTGGCATCGAAGATAAGGTTATGGTGTTCGGAGAGCATCAGTCAACGATCAATGAAAATATGCCGCTGAGGGATCTTCTGTATATCGGCCGTGCATTGGAGCAGATCGTCCCGGTGCGTGACCGGTACAGGAAAAAAGCAGTAAGGCTTCCAACGCCGGAGTTTTATACTTTTTATAATGGGAAGGAGCCATGGTCCAGGGAGAAGATCCTGTACCTGTCGGATACATATGCCAGGAAGGAGGAAGCTCCCATGCTGGAACTGTGCGTGAAGGTCATCAATATCAATCCGGAGGAAGGGCATGAGATCCTTGACAGGTGCGGAATACTGAGAGAGTACAGTGAGTTTGTGGAGATCCTCAGGAAACATCAGCAGACGGACAGCTCGGATGCATATAAAAATGCCATAGAAGAATGTATGAAAGCAGGAATACTGGCCGATTATCTGAAGAAGAAAGGCAGTGAGGTGGTAAATATGCTGATAGCGGAATATGATTATGATCTGGATGTGGAAGTACAGCGTGAGGAAGCCTATGCGGCGGGAAAGGAAGACGGAAGGCAGGAAGGGCAGAAGGAGATACTGCAGGAACTGGTAAAGAGAAAACTGGAAAAGGGCAAATCCATAGATATCATTGCGGAGGAACTGGAGGAAAGCTATGAAGAAATCTCCAGTATTATAAAGAAGTTAGGATGAGTGGAAAGTCCGAAAATAAAATTTTCCCTTGTATGAACACTGCAGGGGAAATACATTTCATATTATCTATTCTAGTATAACAAATCAATAAATTTCCTAAAAATCATAAAAATTCCCTATATTTTGTAGACTGTTGGCAGTTGATATCCAGTATTTCAGATATGCTTAATCTTATATACGAGTTTTCTCCCGAAAATCATAATTCTCTCCATTGAGACACCCCTCCCCGGACAATATAATAGAACCATCAACAAGAGATACGAATCCGGAGCGTATAGATAATGAGAGGAGGAATGAAATTGGGAAAATTTAGGGCTGGAAAGATAAAACCGAAGTACAGGCTTTTTTTCATGGCCCTGCCCTTCATAATCTTTGTATTTGCATTTGCTTATGTACCTATTTTTGGCTGGATGTATGGCTTTTTTGACTATAAGCCGGGACTGGCGCTGAGTGATATGGAGTTTGTGGGACTTAAAAATTTTATGAAAATCTTCAGTGATTGGAGAGATTTGTCAAGGGTCCTGCGCAATACGCTGGTTATGAGCGGTCTGGGACTGCTTGCGGCACCGATCCCCATGTTTTTTGCAATATTTTTAAATGAGATACGGAGGCCGTTTTTTAAGAAATTCGTACAGACGACAACAACGCTGCCATATTTTATAAGCTGGATCATTGTATTTGCCCTTAGTTTTGCTGTGTTTTCCAATGAGGGGCTGATCTCCAATGTCCTGAAAATGTTAGGTTCAACAAAGACTTTTACAAATATCCTGGGAGAAAATAATGCAGTATGGTGGATGCAGTGGGCTCTGGGTATCTGGAAATCAGTGGGGTGGAATGGAATCATCTATATAGCGGCCATCGCCGGGATTGATGCTGAACTCTATGAGGCGGCCAGAGTGGATGGGGCAAACAGATTCCAATTGATCAAGAATATTACAATACCAAGCCTGTATCCTACATTTTTTGTACTTTTACTGCTGAGTATCAGTAATCTTCTGAACAACGGGTTTGACCAGTATTTTGTATTCTTCAACCCATTGGTTGCAGACAGGATCGAGGTTCTTGATTATTATGTCTACAAAGTAGGTATCCTGATCAATGACTACTCCTATTCAACAGTGCTGGGTATGCTGAAGACACTGTTCAGTGTGACCATGCTGTTTGGTGCGAACCAGCTTTCAAAAAAAGTCAGAGGCGAGTCAATCGTATAGGAGGATAAAATGAAACAGAAATTTACAGTATTTGACGCGGTCATTTACCTGCTGTTTATCCTGATCATGATCGCCTGTATCTATCCTTTTTACTATGTGGTCATTTATTCCATCAGTAATCCGGAACTGGCATCAAAGGTGGTACTGCTGCCGAAGGGATTTTCACTTCAGACCTATAAGACGCTTTTTTCCCTGAATAATATTGTGGGAGCCTTTGGAATCTCAGTGGCGAGAACTGTTTTGGGGACTGCGCTTACAGTGGTATGTACGTCGTTTCTGGCGTATCTGGTGACAAAGCAGGAGATGTTTGCAAGAAAGTTTGTTTACCGTTTTTTTGTTATTACAATGTATATCAATGCCGGTCTGATACCCTGGTATCTGACTATGCGGGCATACGGGCTGAAGGATAATTTTTTACTGTATATCCTGCCCACAGCGGTTTCCGCTTATTATATGATACTGATCAAAACGTATATGGAGTCCCTGCCCATTTCCATGGAGGAGTCAGCCAGAATTGACGGGGCGGGTTATTTCAGGATATTCCGTTCGATCATATTCCCGCTGTGCAAGCCCATCGTGGCTACCATCGCAATCTATGCGGCTGTAGCACAGTGGAACAACTGGACAGATAATTACTTCTTAGTGAATGACGAAAATTTACAGACAATGCAGATGATACTTTACAATTATATCAATCAGGCCCAGAATGTGGCCAATGTATCATCACAGACCATGGCTGATACGGCGAATGCCGTAAAGATCACGCCCATGGCAATTAAAATGTGTATTACGGTGATCGCTACCGTACCAATAATGTGTGTATATCCGTTTCTGCAGAAGCATTTTGTAAAGGGGATCATGATGGGGGCAGTCAAGGGATAAGCACAGCGAAAAAAATAACGGTTTAAGGAGAATGAGTATGAAAAAAAGAATGAAGAGACTTTCTGCCATATTTTTAAGCACAGCCATGGCGGTGACTATGCTTGCAGGATGCGGGAGCAAAGGCGAGAGTAAAAACGATGCAGGAGAAAATGAAAAGAAACAGGAAGAGGGAAAGGAGAGCAGTTCAGACGGTGAAGTGGAGATCACATTTTGGGATAAGGATGCACTGGAGACTGGCCCTCAGAATACCACCATTGCCAATGCCATCGCGGAAAAGACGGGAGTGCGTTTGAATGTCATCAACGGTGACGCGCAGAAGTTTAAAGTGCTGCTGGCAGGCGGAGACCTTCCGGGTATTGTAAACAGTAACTACGGGGATCTGGGTGTGGATGCGCAGGCACTTTTGCAGAGCGGACAGCTCATTGCGCTTGATGACCTGATCGAGGAACATGCACCCAATATTAAAGAGAAATTTGCAGATGCCATTGAATATTCTAAAGAATTTTTGAGCAGCGACGGGAAATTATATTATCTTCCTGTCCAGATCAACAAGGCAACGGATAAGAAGGTAGTGGACCGTTCCGGCGCCAATCTGGCACTGTATACCAGGTATGACCTGTATAAGGAAATCGGCTCACCCGAGATCAAGAGCACTGACGATTATCTGGAAGCTTTAAAGGCTATGCAGGACGCAGAACCGGAGACAGAGAACGGAAATAAGACTTATGCCATCTCCGGATGGAGTGACTGGGGACTCTGGATGTGGACAATTCCCTATCAGGCTATGTCAGGGGTTACAAACTGGTCCTACGGCATGTGCTACGACATGGTAAATAAAGAGCCGCTGGCAACCTACTATTCCGAGCCGTTCTGGAACTGTATGGAATTTTATAACAAGGCATATAACATGGGAATTCTGGACCCTGAGATCTTCACACAGAAATATGACAACTATATGGACAAGTTGAAAAACGGACAGACCTTTGTCACCTATGCCAACTGGCTGTATAACACAGCAAATGACGCTTACGCAGCAGCCGGAACACCGGAAAAAGGATTTGAGATCGTTCCTACGGGCCTGGACTATATGTACGGCGCATATGACGGCGACAAACCCTTCGGATGGGCACAGGATTATCCTCTGGCTCTGACTAAGAACTGCGAGGACCCGGTAAAAGCTATTGAGATGATTGATTATCTGTTCAGTGAGGAAGGCGCAAGGCTTCTGAACAGCGGTGTGGAGGGCGTACACTGGGAAGAGGTGGACGGAGTTCCGCAGATGACAAAAGAGTACAGAGACGGCGTGGCCGCCAACGCAACCTATGCACAGAGTGAGGGATTTGCCTATACAAAACTCTCAGGCCTCAGCTCCAGCCAGATTTTATCTGACGGCTATCCGGCCAGTCTGTTAAAGGCAGCAGAGGAGGTTAAGAAATCAACAACCAAGATTGACGAGATATTCATTGCAGACAGTGGTGTTGCGGATGCCCAGTATCCCGGACAGGTGATAGAGTCAAAGATCGCATCCGGTGAATATAAACTGAGTACAGAAGTGGACCTGACACCGAACCTTATCAAGGAACCCTCTGACGAGACAAAGAATTTATCCGCTCAGGTGGATGAGTATGTAAAGGTCGGGGTTGCGGATGTGATCATGTCAGACCCTAAAGATTTTGACGCAAAGAAAGAATCCTTTATAAAATCAGTGGAAGAAAAAGGATACGCGGATGTAGTGAAAGAAATGGAAGGCATCTGGTCCGAAGCTCAGAAGACAGCAAAGGATTTTGCAGATAAATAGAAGGCCCTTTTAAGGCGCTGCCCTGGGGCGTGTCCAGACACGCTCTGGTAGGGCAGCGCCTTTTTACAGGCAGGAGCACTGGCCGGAATTGTTTTTATACGCTTTCGGTCACGTTGACTAGAGTCAGAGTGAGGGAGGTTCCGCAGCCCTCTGTTGAGGTGACGGTGAGTCCGCAGGCATTGCCGTACTGCAGTTTGATACGGCGGTTTGTGTTCAGGATGCCGATGCCGATCCCCTGGGGCAGAGATGCCCGGTCAAGAGGTTTGGTGCAGTCCTCATTGGAGGCCAGAAGTTCCCGGAGGACCTGCAGTCTGTCAGGGGCGATACCCAGGCCGTTATCCTTCAGGACGAGGTAAATGATATTGTCCTCCCGATACCCGGTGAGGGTAATGGTGTTTTTTACCTCTGGTGAAGGGTTCTGATGGGATATGGCATTCTCTAATAATGGCTGCAGAATGAATTTAGGCATGAGACAGGGCAGGATGGACGGGTCTATCTCAGAGGAAAAGTCGATAGGTGTTCCTGTCCGGTAGTTCATAATACACAGGTAATTTTTCAGGTAGTTCAGTTCGTCCTGAAGAGGCCAGGTGGTCTTTGTATTTCTGAACAGGGGCTGCAGAAGATTGCCCAGGGCAGTTACGCAGTCGGCCACATTTGTGGCTTTGCTCACAATGGCCATCCATTTGATGGTGTTCAGGGTGTTATAGAGGAAATGAGGGCTGAGCTGGTTCTGCAGATTCTGCACGGCAAGCTCGTGGCGCTCCTCCTGGATGGTCTCATTTTCATCTATCAGATGCCGTATATTCTGCGACATTTGATTGAACTGGTCAGTAAGAAACTTAAAGTCCGATGCCTCCGCAGCTTCCATTTTAATTCCAATCTGCCCGCTTCCCATGGTCTTCATGGCAGCGATCAGACTGTTGAGCGGTTTTGTGATGGCATAGATCCAGAACAGGCTGATGATCAGGGCCAGGACAAGGAACACCGCCAGCAGTGTGATGATCAGAAGCTTTAGCTGATGAATGTTTTCAAAGAGGATGTCATAGGGCATTTCATAGACAATGGACAGTCCATAATGTTCATAGGGATAATATATGATCTGGTTGTTTTTGTTCAGAAGATCATTGTCACCCAGAGACAAGGTAAGGTGTACGGTATTGTCCGTATCCAGCGGACTGGTTACAGCTTTCGTGCCGATAAGTTTCTTGTTCTCAGAGGAGATGACAAGACTGTGGGCATCCAGCAGCAGGCTTTCACCTGAGACATTTTTTTTGTCATCATGATACAGGGAACGGAGATAGGACTCACGGATATTGATGACTACATAGCCGGAGGTCTGGCCCACAGTCTGAAGTCTTCTGCCCAGTGTGATGTAGCGGGTATCCATTTTGCCGGAGTAGGTTCCGCCGAAAAAATCACTGTACCTGAGACTGCCGCATACTATCGGTCCTCTATTCTCCTCCAGATCTTTTTTTAGCTGGGTCTCGTAAAAAAAGTTAGACAGGTTCCTGTCAAAATTAAAATAATTCTTATTGTCACTGGAACCGATGATAATGCCGTCGTCACCGTAATAGATAATGGAATGTATGTAGTCGTAGCTTGTCATCATTTCAGAAAAGTAGTCATACACATCGTTGACGAACTGGACATCGTCGGGGGAGTTGATTTGATCCAGCTTCATTTCTTCGGAGAAATAGGAGGACACCAGGATGTTTCTGCTCACGGTATTTACTGTGTTTAAGACAGTGGTGAGATTGACCTCAAGCTGTGACAGGGAACTGAGCGTGGCTTTTTCGGACTGCTGCAGGAGCGTGGTGGAGGTATAACGGTAAAAAAACAGGGCAAACAGCAGAAGGATAAAAACACTAGTCAGCATAAACGACAGGATCAGTTTGGATTTCAGTTTCAGGCTGATGGCTTTGTCTTTTAGCAGTCGGAACATGGACAGGTACTCCTTTACTCATCGGATGTAGTGAAAACACAGGATTTTTTGTATTCATTTGGTGTCTTACCTGTAAACTTCTTAAAGGTTTTTCCATAATAGCCCTCATCAGAGAATCCGCACGCATAGGCTATTTCGTAGGATTTCATGGAAGTATTCTGCAGAAGCTTCATAGACTTTTCAATTCGGTAACGGTTCAGATACTCCAAAAAGGAGGTCCCCAGCTCTTTTTTAAAAATACTGCTGAAGTAGTTGGGGCTTAATCCGACCAGGTTGGAGACCTCATTCAGAGTGATCTGGCGGCTGTAATTATTTTGAAGGAACTGCAGGGCCTGGAGAATCTCCCGGCTGCAGGACATACGCTCCCGGGATAACCTTTCTAGTTTCTGTGCATGTGCCACAAACTGTTCCAGCATTTCATAATAATTTTTACAGGCAGAGAGAGTCTGCAGGAAATCGCGCACCCAAATATAGGAGTCACCATCACTGGGACATTGGTTGTGCAGGTAGACAATATAACTGTCATAAAAAATATTCAGCGCGGCTTTAGATGAAAGCTCTTCGCGAAGCTGCTTTTCCAACGGCTGCAGAAGGAAACTGGATGTAAAGCCGGGATCCATGAACGCATTCAGGGTATGTCGGGTGCGTGTGAGCAGTGCCTGGCACAGAGTGGTCTTCCATGAACTTTCATAATGGTTTACAGAGCCGGGGAACAGGAAGAACTCCTGTTCATCCAGCAGAAGGCACTGCTGATACAGGATCCGCAGACGGGAAAGGTCCTGGGTCATTTCACTGATACAGAAATGAGGAGTCACATTGAAATAGTTTTTCAGGACAGTTCGGATCTCCTCCAGCACCCCTGTGATCAGATGAAAAGAACGGGTCTCATTCTCATTGTAAAAGAGAAGAAGATACCGGGAACCTGACTCGTGTACCACAAGTCCTGACCCGCTTTTTGTCAGGATTTCATTCATGATATTCAGAAGGGAAAACTGAATAAGCTGTCCATGGCTGTCCTGGTACAGATCCTGAAGCTGTTCATACTGGTCAACCACCATCAGCGCGGTGACCAGATCGTGGGGATGGATGGTTATGGAGTATTCCCTCAGGGTGGACAGACATTCTGAAAGAGAGGGGATATTGTATGTAAGATGGCTCAGCAGGCTGTGTTCCAGAATGTCATAGATATTGGCAGGCGCCACGGAACTGGTTTTGGTTTTTGTGACTTTGTCCAGGGAGTGGCAGGCATTCTCCAGAATCTCTTCCATCTCCGCGGTGGTCATAGTGAGTTTCAGGATATAACCGCTTACACCCAGCCGGATGGCTTCTCTTGCAAGGGCAAAGTCATCCAGACAGGACAGAATGATGATTTCTGTGTGGCTGCCGGTATCCCGGATTTTACGGATAAGCTCAATGCCGTCCATAAAAGGCATTTTGATGTCAGTAAGTACCAGATCAGGCTGATGCTGTTGGTATAGTTCCCAGGCAGTCTGCCCGTCGGCTGCCTCATCCACTACGTACATATTGAATTTTTCCCAGTCGATGGATGCGCGGATCCCGGTCCGCACCAGCATTTCATCCTCGGCGATCAGTACCTTATACATGTGTAAATCCCCCGTATATTTCTCAGAAATAATATGCAGTTATACACAGTCCGGATCTTTTATAGTACAAAATGCATTTCACCAGGAAATACAATCGACAGATTCCGGGCCGTGAACAGGAACTGCGTGATAAATTTAGTATATCAAGAATAGGAAAAATAACAAGCGGTAAAACCAAGGAAATAAAACAGAAAGACAGGAGGCTGCTGTTTAGAGCGTGCTGTCGGGAACCGAGTGAACAGTAACTACAGGAGTAAATGAGATGAAAAATAAAAAAGTGAGTTTAGGATTGATAGGTGCAGGCAGAGCAGGTATGATCCATGCCAGAAATTTCAGGGCCTCAGTGCCTCACGCGGTGCTTACCGCAGTGGCAGACCCATGCAGGGAAAATGTGCAGGCAGCACTGGAGGAACTGGAGATTGAGAAGGGATATGAGGACTACAGGGAACTTTTGAAGGATGAAGAGATAGACGCGGTTATCATTGTCACTCCTACCAAGTATCACTGTGAGATCGCAGTGGCGGCAGCTAGGGCAGGGAAACATATCCTATGTGAGAAACCTATGGCCATGACTGTGGAAGAGTGTGAGATCATGGAAGAGGCAGCAAAAAAATACCATGTGAAGCTTCAGGTTGCTTTTATGAGACGATTTGACAGTGCTTTTACGGAGGCGAAAAATGTTGTGGATGCAGGGGAGATAGGTGATGTGGTCATGGTCAGATCCAACACCAGGGGTCCCAGCATACCAAAACCCTGGATGTATGACATTAAAAAGAGCAACGGTCCTCTTGCGGAGGTAAACAGTCATGACATCGACACACTGCGCTGGTTTACCGGAAGTGAATTTAAGACCGTATATGCAATGGGTGCCAATTACCGGTGCCCGGACGCGAAGCAGGATTTCCCGGATTTCTACGATAATGTCATCCTGGCAGCAGGATTTGAGAATGGTATGCAGGGAATAATAGACGGGGCACAGGGAGTTCTGTACGGCTATGACGCAAGGGTGGAAATCCTGGGGACCAGGGGCTGTATTTTCCTTGGGAAGACCAGGGAGAGGCCGATCACCGTGTGCCGCAGTGATATGCACAGATATGAAGCCTTTACTAACAGTTGGAGATTCCTGTTTAAGGATGCCTATCTGGAGGAGGATATGGATTTTGTGGACTGTATCCTGACAGACAGGGAACCGAAAGTGACGGGATATGACGGAAAAATGGCAGTAAAGGTAGTGAATGCAGGGAATCTGTCTGTGTCTACCGGGCAGATCGTTACATTATAACAGGGAGGATGTATGCATGAACAAGATTGGGATTTATTATGCCTTTTGGGAGAAAGAATGGGAAGCAGATTACTGCAAATATATTGAGAAGGCCAAGCATCTGGGCTTTGATGTGCTGGAACTGGCAGCCGGATGCCTGCCGGATATGTCCTCCTCACAGAGGGAAAAAATTGCGAACAGTGCCAGGGATGCGGGAATTGATCTGACTTACTGTATCGGGCTTTTGCCCCAGTATGATCTGGCAAGTGAAGATGCCTCTGTCAGAAAAGCAGGGATCCGCTATGTGAGCCAATTGCTTAGCTGTATCCGGCAGATGGGAGGGGACACTCTGGGCGGGATCCTATACTCCTGTTGGCCGGGGGGGACGGTCACGTATGACTATAAGATGAAGGCCAGAGAGAGAAGCCTGAATTCTCTGAGGGAACTGTCCCGTATAGCGGAGGATTATAATATCAACTACTGCCTGGAAATCGTAAACCGTTATGAACAGTATCTTCTGAACACAGCCCAAGAGGGTACGGACTTTGTCCGGGAACTGAACAGTCCAAAGGTTAAGCTGCTCCTTGACAGTTTCCACATGAATATTGAGGAGGATTCCTTCCACGAGGCATTAGAGACAGCAGGAGCGCTTTTAGGACATTTTCATATAGGAGAGTGCAGCCGTAAGGTTCCCGGCAGGGGCCATATGGACTGGGATGAGATTATCCGGGGATTAAGGGATATAAACTATCAGGGCAGGATCGTTATGGAACCTTTCGTACGCCCAGGAGGACAGGTTGGAAAGGATATAAAGATATATCGGGACCAGAGTAAAAATGCTTCGGACATACAGATGGATGATATGGCAGAAGAGGCATTGGCGTTTATCAGAGGAAAATTAAAATATGGAGGAAATCAGAATGGAAAAAATTAAAGTAGGTCTTTTGACCATGTCGGACGGCAGAGAATATCTGCATCAGGATTACATACAACTGAATATGGATTACCAGAGGGACATCAAGGAAGCGTTGGAGTCCACAGGGCTTTTCCAGGTAACGGCAGGGGATGTGCCCATTCACAGCAATGAGGAGGCAAAAAGGGAGGCAATGAAACTGCAGAAAGCTGGTGTGGAGGCAACAATTTTCAATTACACCATATGGTGTTATCCCCAGTTTACCGCAGTGGCACAGAATTTTGCGCCGGGCCCGTATCTGCTGTTCTGCAACCTTCATCCCTCCGAGTGCGGTATGGTAGGCATGATGGCCGCTGCGGGAACGCTGGAACAATTAAACGTAAAATTCCAGAAACTGTGGGGTTCGGTCAGGGAGCCGGAGGTTCTCAACAAAATGGTGGATTTCCTGAGAGCCGCCGCAGCGGTAAAGAGGCTGAAGGGAATGACCTTTGGTAATTTCGGCGGCCGTCCTCTGGGCATGTACACCGCTGTGGCCAATCTGGAACAGTGGCAGAAAGAGTTTGGGATTGACGTGGAAAATGTAGAACAGGATGACATTATCCGGGCAGGAGAAACCGTGACGGAGGAAAAGGTGGAGCATGCCTTCACGTGGCTGGAATCAAACGTGGGCAGCATTGAGTATGACGGACTTGGCCTGACTCCGGAAAAGCTGAAACTCCAGATACGTTCCTATTACGGTCTGCGAAAGATCATTGCTGACAAAAAGCTGGACTTCGTGGGGATCAAAGCACACGGGGATCTGACAGACCGCTACGTGACCATGGATATCGCGGAGGCATTCCTCAATGATCCGTATGATTTTGACGGGCCGAAGGAGCCGATTGTGGCTGCAACAGAGTCAGATATGGACGGGGCCCTGACCATGCAGTTATTCAAGCTGCTCACCGGAAAACCGGTTCTCTTCGCAGATGTGCGCCACTACGACAAGGAAAATGATGTCTGGTTTTTCTCAAACTCAGGCACCCATGCCACATACTTTGCAGGGGCTTCCATGGACCCCGGAGAAAACCTGAAACATGTGACCTTCTGCCCGGAGACCCATTACTATCCGGCCGGCGGCGCCAGCGTGCATCATTTTGCCCGCAAAGGCGAGGTGACACTTGCCAGGCTTGCAAGAAAAAACGGAAAGTATGTAATGACCATTGTACCTGCAGAGATCGTGGAATTTGATCAGGAAAAGATGACTGCCATGGGCAATACCACAACACCTGCCTGGCCGGTGGCATTTACAAGGCTTCAGGTGAGTGCAGACCAGTTCCTGGATAAATTCCCGTGTAACCATATCCATGGCGTATATGGTGACTGCGTGGAGGCGCTGAAGCTGACAGCCAGTCTGCTGAATATGGATGTGCAGATTCTGCAATAGGAGGTATGATAGTGTACTTAGACCATAAACCTGAGAAAATGAGAGAGGAAGACTTCAGAAATCCGCCGGCCCGGTTCAGAGGGGCGCCTTTCTGGGCCTGGAACTGTACCCTGAAAAAAGAAAACCTGAGGAAACAGATCAGATATTTTAAAGAAATGGGTATGGGCGGATTCCACATGCACTGCCGTACCGGTATGAACACAGAATATTTAAGTGATGAATTTATGGATATGGTGGCAGACTGCAATGAGACGGCAAAACAAAATGACATGCTCTGCTGGCTCTATGATGAGGACAGGTACGCGTCGGGATTCGGAGGCGGATATGTGACCGGGGATATCCGGTACAGGGAGCGCTATCTTCTGTTTACGCCTGACAGACAGGACGGATATGAGACGGACCGTGAAACGTTCCGGGAGAAATGTGCACAGGGAGAGGAACCAAAAGGCTATTTCCTCATGGCATACAAGGTACACCTGGTACAGGGATATCTGGATAAATATGAGATTTTAGAAAACAGCAGCAGCGTTCCTTGCGGGGACGGAGAAAAAATATGGTATGCTTATCTGGCTGTAGATGAGAAAACATCCTGGTGGAATAACCAGACATATGTGAATACCCTGGATAAAAACGCTTTGGACCGGTTTATTGATATTACCCATGAGCGGTATTATGAAAAAGTCGGAGCTGATTTCGGGGGGAGTTTCCCTGCCATATTTACAGACGAACCACAGTTCGCGGAGATGGAGAATCTGAACTTTGCCGAGGAGGAGAGACCTGTCCGCCTGCCTTTTACGGATGATCTCGATGAGAGTTTCCGCAGAGTATATAAAGCTTCGCTTCTCGAACACCTGCCAGAGGTCATATGGGAAAAGGGAAAAGATGCTGCAGCCACGGTCCGGTACCGGTATATCAATCATCTGACGGATCGTTTTGTGGAAGCCTATGCGGCAAATATAGGGAACTGGTGTGAACGCCGCGGTCTTGCGCTGACAGGACATATGAAAGGCGAGGAGACACTTCGATCCCAGACCGTTTTTACGGGGGAAACCATGAGGTCCCTGCGACATTTCCATCTGCCGGGTCATGATGTGCTGTCAGACCAGAGGGATTACCCCACCGCAAAAATGGCACAGAGCACAGCAAGGCAGTTCGGACGCTTCGGTGCGCTGAGTGAGATGTATGGCGTGACAAACTGGGATTTTGATTTTAAAGGGCATAAGATGTCAGGGGACTGGCAGGCGGCGCTGGGTATTGCCGTCAGGGTCCATCATGTGAGCTGGCTCTCCATGGAGGGGGAGGCAAAAAGGGATTACCCTGCATCCATCAATTATCAGTCACCATGGTATAAAGAATATCCTCTTATTGAAAATTATTTCGGCCGGGTCAATGCCGCTTTGACAAGCGGGAGACCCCAGGTAAAGATCGGCGTCATACATCCTGTGGAATCTTTCTGGATGACGTTTGGCCCGTATGACCAGACTTATGAGAGACAGGAGGCACTGGAAGATCAGTACAGAGACCTGTGTGAATGGCTTACCTTCGGGCAGATGGACTTTGATTATATCAGCGAAGCACTGCTTGCGGAGGAGACGAATCCTGCCTTTGATGAACAGGGCTTCTGTATGGGGGAGATGCGTTATCCCGTGGTACTGGTTCCGGGCTGTATTACCCTGAGGGAAACAACGGTGGACCGCCTTCTGGATTTTGCCGGGAATAAAGGTAAGGTGGTGATCCTGGGGCAGCCGCCTGTCTGCATGGATGGTGTTCTATCAGAAAAAGTCAGGGAACTTGCCAAAAAGTGTGAAATCCTTACTTTTGAGAAAGGCGCTGTTTTGAAGTGCCTGGAGCCATGGCGTGACGTAGATGTACTTTTGGACAGCGGCGGAAGGGCTGACAACCTGGTTTATCAGATGAGGCAGGATGAGGACGGGAAATGGCTGTTTTTGGCACATGGATATGAGAAGGTGCGCGATACATTCTGGAGTATGGTGGACTGTGAGGATTACCCTTATGTGGAGAACATACATCTGCGGATCCGGGGAGAATATGACCTGACGGTTTACGATGCCCTGACAGGAGATACGAAAAAGCTGGAGTGTACACACAGGGATGGCCAGACCAGGGCTGTCTGGGGGCTGGGGATCCATGACAGTCTGCTCATCAGGATGACCCCAACTGTACAGCCTCGGTACGGTACAGAAATTAAAGCAGATAAAAAAGAACCATCCTGCAGGATCCGGCTGCAGCAGCCTTTGGAGGTCATCCGCGAAGAACCAAATGTGTTCCTTCTTGATAAGGCAGCATACAGGATTGACCGGGAGCCGTGGCAGCCGGAGGAGGATATCCTGAAATTGGACAACATGTGCCGCAGACGTTTTGGCTATCCCCCAAAAGAAGAGGCAGGGGCGCAGCCCTGGACCATAAAAGATGAAAAGGGGTTTCCAAATGTACTCTCCCTTCGGTTTGATATTATTTCCGATATTGATACCTCTGCCAGTCTGGCACTTGAAAGCCGGGATATGACCGAAATATACGTAAATGGCAGTCTGGTGGAAGAAAAAGCATCCGGATGGTTTGTGGATGAAGCCATTGAGGTGGTCAGAATCCCACCGCTTCATAGGGGAAACAACACCATTGAACTTAAAATCCCCTACGGTGAGAAAGCGAATGTGGAAAACTGTTACCTTCTGGGAGATTTTGGGGTGGAGGTGTACGGAAAAGAAAAACGGATAGTTTCTGCTCCGGAAAATATTGTATTTGGAGATCTGACACGCCAAGGGATGCCTTTTTATGGGGGAAATCTCACTTACCGATGCAGCTTTTTTGCACCCGGCGGTCATATACGGCTGAAAGCCCAGTATTTCAGCGGCCCTCTCCTTGGTGTTTCGGTAGATCATGAGCATGTCGGCAGTGCTGCGTTTGCCCCTTATGAGGTGGACTTAGGCGATCTGGAGGAAGGAGAACATCTGCTGGAGATCACAGCATTTGGCAGCCGTTACCATACCTTTGGGCAGCTCCATAACTGTGATAAGAATTATTCGTGGTTTGCCTCCTGTTCCTGGAGGACAAAAAATGACCGCTGGAGTGATGAGTATATGCTGAAGGAACTGGGAATCCTGGTGACACCGGAGCTGCTGTATGAGGAACCGTTCCCAAATGCAGAGAGAGGATGACATATGAAACTACAGTATACAGCGGGAATAGATATGGGAACCCAGGGGACTAAGGCGGCGCTTTTTACCCCGGATGGAAGGAAAGTATCTGAAGCTTTTGAAAAGTCACGTCTCATTTACGGCGGACCGGGGCAGGTCTGCCAGAATGCCGACGATATTTACGGTTCTGTTTTGAGGACTTTGAGTGAACTGATGAAAAAAACCAATGTTCTGCCAGAACAGGTGGCAGCCATTGGTATAGATGGGCAGATGGCAGGCATTATGGCGGTAGATTCGGATTTTGAGGCAGTAGGTCCCTATGATTCCTGGCTGGATACCCGTTGTGAACCGTATATCAATAAGATGAAAAATAAAGCGGAGGATGAGGTGATCCGCCGCACAGGAGGGCAGATCACTTATGCGCATGGCCCGAAAATACTCTGGCGGAAGGCGGAGAGATAGGAAGAGTATGACAGAACTGCCAAATTCGTTCTGCCGGGGGTGTATGCGGCGGGCAAATTATGCGGTCTGAAGGCTGAGAATGCCTGGATCGACTATACCCATCTGCATTTTTCCGGATTTGCGGACAGCCAAAAGAAACAATGGGAGGAAGGACTGCTGGCTGAGTTCGGTATAGAGAAAGGGAAGATGCCTGAGATCGTAAGCCCGTGGAAAGTAGTGGGCACACTGACAGAGCAGGCAGCGAAAGCCTGCGGCCTGACCCCGCAGACGAGAGTGGTTGCCGGATGCGGGGATTCGGCCGCCTCCGCTTTGGGAGCAGGAATTGTTGAGAAAGATATGATCTATGATGTGGCCGGGACAGCTTCTGTCTTTTCCTGCAGCACAGACCGCTTTACACCGGACATGGAGTCTAAGACCCTGTTGTTTTCCCGATCTGTGATTGACGGACTTTACACACCTCTTGCCTATATCGGGGGTGGAGGACTGTGCCTGAAATGGTTTCTGGAACAGAATGGGAAAGATTATGAGTATTGGAATGAACAGGCAGAGAGGCTGGAGGCAGGCTGTGGGGGATTGTATTTTGTACCACATTTTTCAGGACGCACCTGTCCCAATGATTCCCGCGTAAGAGGGGCTTACTGGGGGCTTTCGTTCCAACATACGGCAGCACATATGTACCGCAGCATCATGGAGAGTATTGCCTGTGAATATGCATACTATTTTTCCATATTAAAAAGGCAGAATCCCGGGATATCCCCCAAATATATTTACGGTACAGGGGGAGGCGCCAGGAGCAGAATATTCTGTCAGATAAAAGCTGATGCGCTGGGAGTACCTTACCGGCCTCTGTTAGAGGCAGACACTGCGGTGTATGCCAGTGCTATGCTGGCAGCTTACGGAGTGGGAATGACAGATGATTTGAAAGCTGCCATGAAACCCTCCCCGGGAGAAATGACTTTTCTTCCAGATAAAAACAGATATGAAATTTACCAAAAAAATAAAGAAAATTATGTGAATTTATTGGAATCCCTGGGAACATTCGGGGGAGAGATGAAAAGAGGAGAATAATATGAAGAGTGATCTTACACCACAAAAAATAGCTAAAATGATTGACCAAACACTGCTGAAAGCGTATGTGAGCGACGAGGATTTCCGGGCTTTTTGTGAGGAGAGTGCAGCATATGATTTTAAGATGGTAGCCATCAATTCGGCGCCGGTAAAAAAATGCAGGGAATTTTTGGGCGGCAGTAATGTACATGTGGGGGCGGCGATCAGCTTTCCTCTGGGTCAGACAACCATTGAGACAAAGGTTTTTGAGACTGAGACAGCAATCCGTGAGGGTGCGGATGAAATCGACTATGTGGTAAATATCGTAGAGCTGAAAAATAGGAATCTGGATCATATCCGCAGAGAGATGGAGAGTATTGTAGAGGTCTGCCGGAAAGCGGGAGTAATTTCAAAGGTCATCTTTGAAAATTGCTACCTGACCCGGGAGGAGAAAGAGATTCTCTGCAGGATAGCTCTGGAAGTAAAACCGGATTTCATCAAGACATCTACAGGATTCGGAACAGGTGGAGCCACCGAGGAGGATGTCCGCCTGATGAAATCCCTGGTTGGAGATGAGATCAAGGTAAAAGCTGCCGGAGGTATCAGGGACCTGGACACTGCTCTTGCCATGATAGAAGCCGGAGCAGAGCGGATCGGCACCAGTGCCGGAGTGAAAATCGTGGAAGAGCTGAGAGAACGGCTGGCAGCAAAAAGCTGAGAGGAGGCAATTTTATGACGCAGAGGCTGGGAATCAGAAAATCTCTGGACGAGCTGGAGAGAGAAGAGTGGGCACCGGGTCCCTCCATGCTGGACGAACCTGTTGTTGTGGTAAAACTGGACACAGGCAGGGAAGTGGTAACTCCTCACAAAAAAAGTCGCGTTTCTTTAAATGGAATCTGGCAGATGGTCTGGGATGGGGACGAAGCAAAGAGACTGGATCCGGCAGTGCCCTGGGAAGACAGTATACCGGCAAAAATCCCCTGCAGTATACATACAGCTCTATATGAAGCTGGTATCATTCCGGACCCTACAGTTGGCCTCAATGATAAGATCGCCAGGGAGTACAGTTACAGGACGTGGTGGCTGAAAAAGGAATTTCTGTGGGAAGACGGATGCAAAGCTGACCAGTTGTTTTTTGAGGGGATCTGCCATTATGGGAAGGTTTGGTTAAATGGTCATTATCTGGGAGAACACAAGGGGATGTTTGGACGCCCGGTGTTTGACGCAGCTCCGTATCTGCGGAGGAAAAATACATTGATCGTGAAGATAGAGAATTCGCCTGCCCGTCCTCAACCCATGTCTGAATATATGGATAACGACGAGGGATGGCATGACGGTGTTGTTATCAACTGCGTGTATGGATGGCACTATGCCTGCATTCCCAGCAGAGGCATCTGGGCACCGGCCGGACTGGAGGAAAAGAACGCTGCTTGCTGCAGTGAAAAGCCTCTGGTGTCCTGTGTGGATGCCTATGAGGGGATTGTGGATATCTGTATGAAATTCCATGGGAGATGTGGAAAAACCATCATATCCGGTGTGGTGGAAGGGAAAAACCACGATGGAAAAGGCGGGTGTTTTTCCTATGAGGCAGATCTTGACCGGGAGGAGCAGGTTATCCATCTTCGGACAAAAATAGGGGAGCCGAGACTTTGGTGGCCTGTCAATATGGGGGAGCAGAACCTCTACACACTTCGCCTGTCTGTGGAGACAGAGCAGGGGGATACTCAGTATTTTGACACTACCTTTGGTATGCGGACCATAGAGATGGGTCCTCTTCCGGGAGGGCCTTATGAAGATAAGCATAACTGGACATTTATCATTAACGGCCGGCCAACTTTTATAAAGGGAACTAACTGGTGTACCCTGGACGTGCTCCTGCGGTTTGACAGGAATCTGTACCAAAGATTTTTAAGCCTTGCCAAAGACCAGAATATACAGCTTCTCAGAGCATGGGGCGGCGGGATGCCGGAATCGGATATATTTTATGATCTATGTGACGAGCTGGGGATCATGGTAATGCAGGAGTGGCCCACCTGTTGGGACAGTCAGAAGGACCAGCCGTTTGAGGAGCTGGAGGAAACTGTATTGGTGCATATGCCCCGCCTGCGCAATCATCCTTCCCTGATCATGTGGTGCGGCGGAAATGAATCTGCCAGAGCAGACGGAGAGGCTATGGATATGATGGCGCGCTATGCGTTTGAACTTGACGGAAGCAGGGGATTTCACAGGACTTCACCCTGGGGAGGAGCGCTGCATAACTATTCCACGTACTGGGATATGCAGGATATTGATGTGAGCCTGAATCTGAAATCTCATTTTATGGGGGAATTCGGTATGGCCTCCGCGCCCAATCACAGAAGTGTGCTGAGGTATGTTCCGGCAGAGGAGGCAGAGCAGTGGCCGCCCAGCCGTTTTGGTTCTTTTGGACACCATACACCCAGGTTTAACCAGCTTGAACCTGATGACATGGCACATCTCGGTAAACGTGTCCCTGAGTTCTGTGCAGGAGATACCATGGAGAGCTTTATCTGGGGAACACAGATGGCACAGGCCACGGCCGTCCGCCATACACTGGAATCTTACCGATGCAGATGGCCTGAATCCACAGGCATCTGCTATTACAAACTGACGGACGTGTACCCGGCCTGCTCCTGGTCTACAATAGACTATTACGGTGTGCCCAAGTTATCTTATTATGCGATTAAGAACAGCTATCAACCGCTTCACGCATGTATTTTGTTTTCGTCTATGCGGGTGGAGGAAGATGTAAATCTTCCGGTATACCTGCTGGATGATGCAGGGAGTCTGGATGGGAAGCAATGGAGTGTGAAAGTGAGAGCCTATGATGAGAACCTGAAGGTGGTCAGGGAGGCTGCTTACAGCGGCAGAGACAGCGCTAATGTGATCTGGCTCGGGCATTTGCCTGTAAAAGCATCAGAGGCTGGGGATGGTCCGGTATTACTGACCACTGAGGTATATGTGGAAGGAAATAAGGTGGATGACACCTTTTACTGGCTTAACTATCAGAAGAAACAAGGCTGTCTGCTGTCACTTCCAAAGACAACCGTCTCCTGTCTTACAGAGCCGGGATATGCTGTGATATCCAATACCGGAAATATCCCGGCAGTTGGAGTCACCGTGGAATGCCCGGACAGAGATACAGATTTTGTGACCGGGAGCAGTTTGTTCTGGCTGAATCCAGGGGAAGTAAAAAGGATACCGGTTTCCCATACGGAAAATCTGGAGATCCGGGCCTGGAATGCGCCTAAAACCATTTAGAAATGAGAGGGATAGAAGATGAAAGCAATACAATTTTACGGAAAAAATGACTATGCGCTGGCTGATGTGGACAGACCGGAAATAGGGGACGGGGAAATACTGCTGAAAGTGAAGGCCGCGGCTGTCTGCGGAAGCGATCTGCGTATGATACAGAATGGATACCAGGGAGTAACCAGGGAAACGCCCCGTATCTATGGACATGAGATATCCGGAATTATTGAACAGACAGGAAAGTCCGTGACAGGCTATGAGCCGGGAATGACTGTGGCCATAGCGCCGAATATGGGCTGCGGTACCTGTGATGCCTGTGTATCGGGAAATACACATCTGTGCCGGGAATACCGGGCCTTTGGCATCAATATGGACGGCGGATTCGCAGAGTATGTAGTCATCCCCGAGGCTGCAGTGCGTCAGGGAAATGTGGTGAAAATAGAGATTGGCGGTGACATGACTTTTGAGAAGGCAGCAGTGCTGGAGCCTTTATCCTGTGTGTACAACGGTTTTGAGCAGGTGGGGATCAAACCATGTGATACAGTGCTGATCATCGGAGCAGGTCCCATAGGCATCATGCATGGCATGCTGGCAAAGATGGCAGGTGCGTCCAAGGTTATGATCACAGATCTGAATGAGACCCGCGTATCTATCTGCAGAGAATTTGACCCGTTTTTTATTACCTATGCGGGAGGGGAGCTGAAAGAATTTGTGATGGAGCAGACACAGGGACAAGGTGTTTCCGTCTGCATCACCGCGTGTCCATCTCCGCAGGCACAGGCGCAGGCGCTGGATCTGCTGGCTGTGAACGGCAGGGTAAATTTCTTCGGCGGTCTTCCGGCTGACAGATGTCAGGTTACCATCAACACGAACCAGGTGCATTACAAGCAGCTTGTCCTCACAGGAAGCTGCCGTGCAAGTCTGACCCAATACAGGAAATGTATGAAGCTGGTGCAGGCAGGAGTTCTGAATATTGATAAGATTGTTTCAGCTACATACCCCATAGAGGATTATGAGGAAGCATTCACCGCGGCAAAAGAGGGCAGGAATCTGAAAAATATCTTTGTATTTTCATAGGAGATGCAGGAGGACAGGAATGGGATATAGGGAGGACAGAAAAAGAGAACTGGAAGGTTATCTGCCTTCGCTGACGCGAAGACAGGATTTCGATCTGTTCTGGGCACAGACTCTGGAAGAAAGCCGGGATCTTCCCCTTGGGCTGAGGACAAAAAGGCTGGAGGATTACCCGTCAAAGTATGTCAAAGTGTATGAGATCAGTTATCAAGGGATGGAAAATACCAGGATCCACGGCTGGTATCTGGCCCCGCAGACAGCCGCAAGAGACCGGGTCCCCTGTGTGGTCCAGTACCATGGATTTTCCGGCAGCAGGGGACTGCCCTCGGACCATCTTTGCTGGACAGCATTGGGAATGGCGGTCCTGGCGGTGGACTGCCGCGGGCAGGGAGGCATAACAGCAGATCATGCCGGGTACCGGGAAGCGTATTTTGACGGGCCTGCGTGCAGAGGGATTCTGGATCCCCACGAGTATTATTATCGGCATGTTTATCTGGATAGTATCAGGGCTATTGATGCAGCCTGCGCGATGGAGGAGACTGACAAAGAGAAAATCGTACTTCACGGGATCAGCCAGGGCGGAGCACTGGCCATGGCTGCTGCCGCATTAGACGGACGTCCCGCCGCTGCTCTGGCAGATGTGCCGGGAAACAGTGATCTGAGGACAAGGGTAGAGGGGGAGTACGGAAGCTTTGGCGCGGTTGCCGCATATCTTCGCAGATTTCCCCAGCATACGGACACTGCCTTTGAGACGTTGAGCTATTTTGATACCATGAACCTGGCGGATCGTATTGCCTGTCCTGTATTGTGCTCTGTGTCTTTGAAAGATGAAACCTGTCCTGCAAAATGTTTTTTTGCTGCTTATAACAGGATCAAGGCGGAAAAGCAGATTGAAATATACCCGTTCTGCGGCCATGAGAATGCTTACAGCATACAGATGGAGAAAAAGATGGTTTTCCTGCAGCGGCGTAAGATAACGGAGTCATAGACAAAAGAGAGGGTATTGAGTGTATAGCCAGTGCCGGTGGTGATATTGCGCCAAGCTCTCCGGACCGGGGACGGTGGAATAAAAGCGGGAGAAAGACCGGACAATGAAAAAATAAGACTGGAGGATAAGAAATATGTTAAGGCAGGATATCGCGCAGGGATGGACGCTTCAGATCCAGGGAGAAGAGGAGCGGATACCCGCACAGGTTCCGGGATCTGTCTATAATGATCTGCTCTGCAGTAAAAGGATGGAGGATCCGTTCTGGCGGGATAATGAGGATAAAGCGCTGAAGCTGATGGAGAAGGATTTTGTATATGAGACGCATTTTGTGCCGGACAGAGGACTTTTTGACACAGACGAGATAAGACTCTGTTTTGCCGGGCTTGATACCATCGCAGATGTTTATCTGAACGGGCTTTTGCTTGGCAGGGCAGATAATATGCACCGGGTATGGGAATTTTCCGTTACGGAGGTGCTGCGGCAGGAGGAAAATATATTAAAAGTTTACCTCCACAGCCCGACAAGATACATACAAAAACGGTATGCGGAATGTGTGACAATGGGTTCTGAGCATTGTATGGATGGATTTCCCCAGATCAGAAAAGCGCATTGCATGTTCGGTTGGGACTGGGGACCAAGACTTCCTGACGCAGGTATCTGGAAGGATGTCTTTCTGGAGGGAGTGGAGACCGGGAGACTGGAATCCGTGTATGTGACACAGGAGCATGAGGAACAGAAGGTTACGCTGCACATCAGTACAAAGATTGCCCGGGCCGGGAATGTGCAGGGTTCCGTAATAGATGATGAGGACATTTCATACAGGGTGACGGTCACGGATCCTAAGGGAAATGTAAGAACGGTGGAAAACTCACCGGAAAGCCTGGTCATCACACAGCCTCTTCTGTGGTGGCCAAACGGATATGGTAAACAGAATCTGTATGGAATCTGTGTTCAGCTTATGAAGGGAAGCCGGGAAATTGACCGCTGGGAGAAGCGGATCGGGCTTAGGACCATGACTATGCACAGGGAAAAGGATGCTTATGGCGAGAGCTTTGCCCATGAGGTAAACGGGGTGCAGATTTTTGCCATGGGTGCAGACTATATTCCGGAGGATAATATTTTCAGCCGTATCACAAGGGAAAGGACAAGAGATTTGCTGGAACAGTGCCGGGCAGCTCATTTTAACTGTATCCGGGTATGGGGAGGCGGATTTTATCCCCATGATGATTTTTATGACATCTGTGATGAACTGGGTCTGGTGGTCTGGCAGGATTTGATGTTTGCCTGTGCTGTCTATGAATTGACGGAGGACTTTGACAGAAATATCAGAGCGGAGATCAGGGACAACGTGCGTCGTCTCCGCCATCATGCAAGCCTGGGACTCTGGTGCGGAAATAATGAGATGGAAATGTTCGTGGATGAGGGACAGTGGGTGAATACGCTGAAACAAAAAGCGGACTACATAAAGATGTATGAGTATATCATCCCGCAGGTGCTAAAGGAAGAAGACCCGCAGACATTCTACTGGCCGGCAAGTCCGTCTTCGGGCGGGAGTTTTGATGCACCTAATGACCCGGACAGAGGAGATGTGCATTATTGGGAGGTATGGCATGGGGACAAGCCCTTTTCCGAATACCGTAAGTATTATTTTCGGTACGCCAGTGAATTCGGATTTCAGTCTTTTCCGTGTCTGAAGACCGTGGAGACATATACTTTGCCTGAGGACAGAAATATTTTTTCCTATGTGATGGATAAGCATCAGAGAAATGACGCGGCAAATGGAAAGATCATGAAGTATTTGTATCAGACATTTCTATACCCCACGGATTTTGATACGCTTCTGTATGCGTCACAGCTTCTGCAGGGTGAGGCCATTAAGTACGGAGTGGAGCATTTCCGCAGGAATAGGGGCAGGTGCATGGGGGCTGTATATTGGCAGCTCAATGACTGCTGGCCGGTGGCGTCATGGTCATCCGTTGACTACTATGGAAGATGGAAGGCACTGCACTATTTTGCAAAACGATTTTTTGCCCCGGTGTTGTTGTCCTGCCAGGAGGAAGGGATGATGACACAGAATACCAATGTGAACGCACAGCCATTTCAGATGGAGAAAAGCGTCAGGTTCAATGTATCCAATGAGACCATGGAGGAAAAAACGGTTCGGGTTGTATGGGCTGTCCGCAGTCGGTTTGGAGATGTCCTGCGGGCGGAGGAAGAGAAACTTGTGGTCCCTGCACTTTCCAGTGTGTGGATGGATAAGGTGGAGATTCCGGAATTGAAGATTGATGAGGAGTATGTCAGCTATGAGCTTTTTGAGGGTGAGCAGTGGGTATCAGGCTCTACAGTGCTTTTGACGCTGCCCAAGTTTTTCCGGTATGAGGATCCGCGGCTTACGGTGGAGGCTTGTGAAGGTGAGATTATTGTACGGGCGGAGGCGTATGCGGGGAGTGTGGAGATCAGGAATGAGAATGAGGATCTGATCTTGGAGGATAATTATTTTGATATGAATGCCGGGGAGAGAAGAGTCAAGGTGATCAAGGGGGATGTGGATACGCTCCGGGTCAGGAGTGTGTTTGATATTCGGTAGGCGAAGTGCGCTGTAGATCATAACGGGTAATGAGACGGAAGTAGAATAGATGGGAAATGTTATAGGAATTGGAATGGAGGGATAAAGTGAAAGGTCTCAGGGTACATCAGGAAAAACATTATCTTATGTGGGAGGATGGGACTCCGTTTTTTTATTTAGGGGATACAGCGTGGGAATTGTTTCATAGGCTGGACAGAGAGGAAGCGGCTGAGTATCTTGAGACAAGGACCGCGCAGGGGTTTCATGTGATACAGGCTGCAGCGTTGGCGGAGTTGGATGGGATTTATATGGGGAATGCTTATGGGCACAGACCATTAGTGATGAAAGAAGATGGGATTTGTCTGCCGGGAAAACGGGGAGAACTGTTTTCAGGGGCAGAGGCTTGTGAGGCGTATTGGAAACATGTGGACTGGATCGTTCATAAGGCTGGGGAACTGGGATTATTTATGGGGATTCTGCCTTGTTGGGGCGATAAGTGGAATAAGAAGGGGGGATGCGGGCCTGAGATTTTCCGGGATACAAAGAGCGCTTATGATTATGGCGCCTGGATAGGAGCGCGGTATCAGGAGGAGTGGAATATTATCTGGATCCTGGGCGGTGACAGGCCTGTGGAAAATGAAAGACAGGAGAGGGTTCTGGATGCAATGGCAGCAGGGATCAGGAGCAGAGATACAGGGCATCTGATGACTTTTCATCCCAGCGGTGCGTCCTGTTCCACTGATTTTTTGAAGCATAAGCCGTACATAGATTTTAATTGCTGTCAGTCAGGACATGGGCTGGAGGGGTATGAGAGCTGGAAGTTTATCAGGAAGATGCAGGAGGAGGAAGAGAAGCCCTGCCTTGATATGGAACCCAGGTACGAGGGACACCCGGCCTGTTTTCGGCCGGAATATGGTGTTTTCTGGGGAGAAGGTGAGGTAAGACAGAATGGATATTGGAATCTTCTCCAGGGAGCCTGCGGCTGTGTTTATGGAAACCATGGGATATGGTGTTTCTGCAGGGAAAAGGAAAAAGGACATTTGAAGACCTGGCGGGAAGGGCTTGAGGAGAGAGGCGGGAGGCAGATGCGGCATATGGAACAGCTGCGGCTGTGCAGGCCGTTTTTTGAACTGCGCCCGGCTCCAGAACTTTTGGAGCAGGAGGAGTGGTGCGGACAGCATATCTCCGCGGCCAGAGGAGACAGATATGCTTTTCTGTACACACCATATGGTCAGGAGATGAAGGTTCATCTGGAGAAGACAGGGGATGAGCCGGTACAGTGTAGCTGGTTTGACCCTTCTGATGGTAAGTTTAAGAAAAAAGAGATCTGGCCGCCCTGTCCGGTTGTCTTGAGACCGCCGGATGCAGGGCATGACTGGGTTGCTGTGTTGGATTTTTAAAGCAGGGTGATCAGGTGCGCACAAAGATCTGATAACCGAACTCATTCCAGGTTACTGTATCGGGTGATGAGGGATTGCCGCATGGCTGTGGGTCAATGGTTACAGTGATGCTTGTCTTGCCCGAAAGATACTTGCGGGGAATGGTGAATTCATCTTCAAGCCATCTTTTATATGGGTTGCGGTCCGGGAAATACCATGGGTATTCTTCCACTGGCATCTGGTCTACATATACGGAAGCTTTTTGGCGGCCGCATTTCTGGTCACTGACTCTTCGGAGGATCACTGCCGCCGCATCCAGGGGGATGGGGAACGTAAAGGAACGTCTTTTTTTGCTGTAGTGACCGTAAAGGGTGACAGGTATATGGTCATCGTCGCCCTCAAAATAGGAGGTGAGAGGTACGGGAATAAAGCTCTCTTCACAGGTATAATGGAATTGCTCCAGTGTGTGGGAATCTTGAAACTGTATTTCCCCTGTTTTTCTCAGCTTCATCTCATCCCTTCCGTAATAAAAGACCATACCGGAGTGTTCCATGTACAGATCATTGCATCCGCCCGATTCAATACCAAAATGGAAACCGGAGTAAAAAGGATACCAGTCCCCTAAAAGGGAACGGTGCATAGACCAGTCTTTATGTTCATGTCCGTCGTAACCACTTGCAGGATTGCATTCCTGGGGGGTCTCAAATCCCCATCCATAGCAGGAATAACTTTCAGAGCCGTCGCTCTCGATCTGCGGTGTACGCAGTCCGTCAAAATGGATGCGCACATCACCCTCGCAGTCGGCTCTGGATTCAGGAGCTGATCCGAATGCAGTGATGGTGGAGGAGATGATATGACCATTGCCGGATATCTGTGCGATCAGACTGTCGGCGCCTTCGGTATGTTTTCTTTTGTAGTAGGGAGCCCCTCTGAAATACAGAAAGCCGTTTTCCCGGTAGTATTGGTTCCATTCACGAGTCCAGAGGATCTCCACAAAGGGGATTTCAACAGCGGAATCACCGTTGTTTCTCAGAACCAGGCAGGCACTTTCGGAAAAGGGCATGGGATAAAAATTATAATAGTATCCGTCTGTATTCATTCCGGACAACAGATATTGTACACTGTGGTATCCCAGCTCATTGGAGAAGAGGCATCCAAAAGGCGCATCAAGATCGGGAGTGCTGTGTCCATCCCAGCGTGCACTGAGAGACAGGTCATGCAGATGCTCTGGTGAATACTGTCCGGTCAGAATGCGGATCCCGGCTATACAGGCATTTTCACTGCAGGTGAAAAGAGAAAATTCTTCCCCGGGTCTTAAAATGATGTCTGTAAGCCGGTGCTGCTTTGGTGACTGCAGGGAGTGTACACAGCTTCCGGTTTGTTTCCATAGGGCAGTCAGTTTCTGCATTTCATTATTTTCTACAGGAGAGAAGGTTTCTATGTCATCCTGGTTTTCATAGGAGTGATAGATGACGTGTCCCCAGCCGCCCTCATTTTTTTCTCTGTCACAGCCTTCCAGACGGATACTGCTGGTGATTTTACAGCTTTTTTTGTATGGCATGGGAACGAAGCTGCGCACCACACGGATTGGGCCTCTGCCGTTATCGTAAGGGCCGATATAACGGGAAGCCAGCGGATCTATAAATGGATATTTTTCACCGAATTCGGAGTGGCGGATAGTAAAACGGGGAGTTTCCTCTCCGTCAAAGTAAAAACGGAAGACCGGCTCTTCGCAACTGGGATAACGATGCTGCACGAAATTATAAATGCATCCGGGACCCAGATGTTCAAAAATGACCCATTCCTTGTTGGCATCCTGGTAGAGGACCCAGTCCCAGTCAGAGTTTCCGCCTGCCTTGTCGATGCTTCCCTCATAATGCGCCCTGCAGTCTGTCTTGGGGACGGGGAGGGTTTTTAAGTCTGTCATGGTTTCGTAAATATTCATATAGGAATCTCCTGTCTTTTTGTGTTTGAGGTTATTATAAAAAAAAGGGGGATTATCTCAATGGATGATATTATGATTTTTTGGAAAAATGAAAGAAATGCATTTAAAGGGATGAAAGAATAAGGGGAAAACAGGGAGACTGAGCATAAGGGAGAGAGAATGTCAATATCAGGAACATATAAGTCAATATAAGCTCTTGCTGTATAGAGGAAGGCGGGATAAGATGAAAAAAAGATGGAGCTCCTGCCCGGATCGGCGGGACAGGAAACAGAATAGGAGGATATTTATTTATGAAGAGATGGGCACGTGCACTGTATCAGCCATGCCTGCCTTTAGGCAGAAACGGACAGCGGGTTACAGGGTGTGAGGAACATATAGATTTGTCCAGGAGAGCAGCCGCAGAGGGAATGGTGCTGCTGAAAAATGAAAAGAATATTCTGCCCTTTGAAAGAGGAACCAGACTGGCTCTGTTTGGAAAAGGCAGTGTGGATTATGTGAAAGGCGGCGGAGGCAGCGGGGATGTGACCACAGCCTATGCGCGCAGTCTGCAGGATGGTTTGGAAATTAAGGAGAAAGAGGAAAAGGTACAGATCCTTGCGCCTCTGGGTGAATTTTACAGGGAAAATGTAAAGGCGCAGTATGCCCGGGGCGTAGAGCCCGGTATGACTGCAGAACCTGAGATTCCATGTGATCTTCTTGAAAAAGCAAAAGCATGGGCTGATATTGCCGTGATATCTATCTGCAGGTTTTCAGGAGAAGGATGGGACAGGAAAGGAGTTCCGGGGGACGGAGACTTTTATCTTACAAAGGAAGAACAGAAGATGGTGGAGGCTGTGACAGCCAGCTTTGACAAAGTTGTGGTGGTGCTGAATGTGGGCGGTATGGTAGATACCTCCTGGTTCTGCTGTTCCGATAAGATACAGGGTGTTCTTCTGGCCTGGCAGGGCGGTATGGAGGGCGGCCTGGCGGCTGCGGACCTGCTGTGCGGTGATGTGAACCCATCAGGAAAACTGACAGACACCTTTGCCGGGACCTTTGACGACTATCCCTCATCTGCCGGTTTCAATGAGTCTGAGGAGTATGTGGATTATACAGAAGATATTTATGTGGGATACCGGTATTTTGAAACCATTCCGGGTGCCGCTAAAAGGGTGAATTATCCCTTCGGGTTCGGTCTCTCCTATACGGAGTTTGAGATTGAGCCTGTCAGGGCAGGGGAATCAGGCGGTGTCATACGTGTGGATGTGAAGGTCACAAATATGGGGAACAGATCCGGTAAAGAGGTGATACAACTTTATTACCGTGCCCCACAGGGCCTCTTGGGAAAACCGCTGGAGGTACTGGGCGCTTTCGGCAAGACAGACCTTCTGGCTGCCGGACAGTCCCAGATCCTCAGACTGGAGCTGCCCGCTGCGGACATGGCATCCTATGATGATCTGGGAAAGGTACAGGCGTCTGCTTATGTACTGGAAGCGGGAAGTTATTCTTTCAAAGTCGGCAATTCCGTGCGAAATACAGTAAAACTGGATTATGAATACCAGGTAGAAGAGACCACAGTGACAGAGCAGCTTACCAGGAAGTGCGCACCTACAGCACTGAAGACACGTCTTCTGTCGGATGGGTCTTTTGAATCACTGACCTTGTATGAGAACAGATATGAAAAGAACGGGCTTGTTCCCCAGGATATTGAAACCTTGGAGGGTGTAGAGCCTGATGTGCAGGAGATCACCTGGCAGGAGAAAAAAGAGTGGACAGATGAAGGCAGGATCACCCTGGAGGATGTTGCGGAGGGAAAATCCAGCCTGGATCAGCTCCTGGAGCAGCTCAGCGATAGGGAAGTGGCCCGGCTGTTGGGCGGACAGGCCAATACAGGTGTTGCGAATACATATGGAATGGGCAGTCTGCCGGCATACGGGATTCCCAATATAATGACTGCTGACGGTCCTGCAGGACTGAGGATCAGGGAAGAGTGCGGCGTGTATACCACTGCATGGCCCTGTGCTACACTGCTTGCCTGTACCTGGAATCCGGAGCTTGTGTTTGAAGTGGGAGCGGCAGGCGCGGCAGAAGTCAAGGAGAACAATATAGGTATCTGGCTTACACCTGCCATGAATATTCACAGAAGTCCTCTGTGCGGAAGAAACTTTGAGTATTATTCAGAAGATCCCCTGGTATCAGGGAAGATGGGAGCAGCCATGATCCGCGGAATCCAGTCCCGGCATGTGGGGGCATCCATGAAACATTTTTGCTGTAATAATAAGGAAACCAACAGAAAGGACAGCGATTCCAGGGTATCGGAGAGAGCGCTGAGAGAGATTTATCTGAAAGGCTTTGAGATTGCGGTAAAGGAAGCCCAGCCCTGGACGGTGATGTCATCCTATAACCTTATGAATGGATATCCTACATCCTGCAACCCGGAACTGCTTCAGGGAATCCTAAGAGATGAATGGGGATTTGAAGGGATGGTGACTACGGACTGGTGGAATCACGCTGAGCATTATTTAGAGGTGAAGGCGGGCGGAGATATCAAGATGGGTTGTGGTTATCCTGAAAGGATCCTGGAAGCAAAGGAAAAGGGATTGGTAAGCCGGGAAGAAATGGAGAGGTGCGCAAAGAGAATTCTGCAGATGATACTGAAAATAGATTGATCTGGCTGCAGCAGTTCAGCCTTTCATACCGTTGACATAGAAGACATTTTGTGATAAGATTCGGAATCAAGAGAAAGGCGTTGAGAAGAGATAGTAAGCGTGTCTGTACGTTCCAGAGAGAAGCCGGGTGGTGCGAGGCTTTATGAAGGGGCGCTGAACCGGTCTTTGAGCTGCGGGCTGAAAGGTGACGAGTAGGTTTTGACGGGTATCCTCCGTTATGGGGATGGAGTATCGGATGGCTGATGAAGATGGATCAAGGGGGCATCCTGTACTTATGGAGCGCAGAATGAGAATTCTGAAATCAGGTGGTAACACGGATATTTGTTTATTCGCCCTGAACCGGCTAGGCTGGTTCAGGGCTTTTGTTGTATTTACAAAAAAAGAATGGAGGAAATGTATAATGAAAATGGAAAAGGTTGTGGGAGAGAGATTTCGGGAGAGGCCTTCGGACTGCGTGATCGACAGCCATGCTTTAATGGTGAGAGGCGGATATATGAAGTATGTTGGAAATGGGATCTATTCGCAGTTTGGGCCTTTGAGGAGGATCTGCAGAAAAATTGAGCGTATCATCAGGGAGGAGATGGATAGGATCGAAGGGCAGGAGGTGCAGTTTCCTGTGGCTATGCCGGCCTCTCTTTGGGAGGAATCCGGGCGTTACGAGACCGTGGGAAGTGAGCTTCTGCGTTTTACGGACAGGAATGGGAGTAAGATGGTTCTGGGGATGACGCATGAGGAGGCTTCGGTGCAGCTTGTGCGGGAGTATGGGAAGAGTTATGCCAAGTATCCGTTTATGATCTACCAGATCCAGACAAAATTCAGGGATGAGGCAAGACCGAGAGCAGGACTGATCCGGGTGCGGGAATTTACTATGAAGGATGCTTATTCCTTCCATACTTCTCAGGAGGACCTGGAGGAATATTACCAGAAGTGTTATCATGCTTATGAGAGGATCTTTGCCAGAGCCGGGATTCCTGAGACGATTGCCGTGGCTTCGGATTCGGGGATGATGGGGGGCAGCCTGTCTCATGAATTTATGCTGCTGACTCCTGTGGGGGAGGATTCTATAGCTGTCTGTCCGGAATGTGGATACAGGGCAAATGTGGAGATGGCTGAGAGCATCACTGAAAATGTACAGGATAATGTGCAGGAGGAGTTAAAACTGGTATATACCCCGGATATGCATACGATTGAGGATGTCTGTGAATATTTGCATATGCCCAAGGAGAGATCCTGTAAGGCTGTGGTGTATCAGAAGAATTCCGATGACGGGTTTGTGGTGTTGTTTATCCGTGGGGATCTGGATGTAAATGAGACAAAGGTTACTAATTTTTTAAAGAGTGAGATACGTCCCGCAGAGATTACACAGGAGTCCGGACTGCATCCCGGATTTATCGGTCCTTGTGATCTGCAGGGGGATTTTACGATTCTCTATGATAACTCCCTGAAGGGCGGAATGAATCTTTCCTGCGGCGGAAATGTGGAGGAGCATCATTATACGGGGCTTTGCATGGAGAGAGACTGTCCGGAGGCGGAGTATCATGATTTTGCCAAGATCACGGAGGGCGGTGTTTGTCCGGAATGCGGCAGGCATTCTATTCAGGTGTCCAGAGGCATTGAAGTGGGAAATATATTCCAGCTTGGCACAAAGTATACGGAGAGTATGGGGATGCAGTACCTGGATAAGGATGGTAAGGAAAAATATCCTCTTATGGGCTGTTACGGAATCGGTATCGGAAGGCTGGCGGCGTCCGTCTGTGAGGCACATCACGATGAGTACGGACCAATTTGGCCTATGGCCATTGCCCCCTGGCAGGTGCATTTGTGTTGTGTGAGACCGGATGATCAGGAAGTGAAAGCATTTGCGGATAAGCTCTATGAGGAACTTCTGGGATACGGTGTGGAAGTGCTTTATGATGACAGAAAGGTGAGCGCCGGGGTTATGTTCTCGGACGCAGATCTGATGGGAGTGCCCGTACGGGTCATCGCAAGTCCAAGAAATATGAAGGAAGGATGCTGTGAGATCGTGACCAGAGATAAGAAGGTTCAGAAAAAGACGGTACTCCAGAATGCCGGCAGTGAGATCATGGATCTGATAGAAGAGCTGTCCGGGAAAGGACGGGAGAATGGAAAAGCAGATATGGCTTGATGAGGCTTTGTATGAATATGGCGGAAAGGATTATTATCCTTTCCATATGCCGGGGCATAAGCGGGTATTTTGCCCGGAGACGCTTAAAAAGCCTTATATGGTTGACATAACTGAAATTGATGGCTTTGATGATCTGCATCATGCGGAAGGTATTTTGCTGGAAGCGCAGGGGCGGGCCGCGTCCCTTTACGGAGCACTTGAAACCCGGTATCTGGTGAATGGCAGCACATCCGGGATACTGGCCGCTGTGTCTGCGGGCACCTCCAGGGGCGGTGAGATCCTAATGGCAAGGAATTGTCATAAGGCGGCTTACCATGCCGCTTATCTGAGGGGGCTGAAAACGCATTATGTCTTTCCGAAGACGGACAGAGTGATGGGGCTGAACGGTGGGATTTCTCCTGCGGACGTCAGAAAGATGCTGGAGAATTATCCGGGGATCGAGGCTGTCCTTATTACTTCACCCACCTATGACGGTGTGGTTTCAGATGTGAAAGAGATTGCGGAGACAGCTCACGCATTTCAGGTGCCTCTGATCGTGGATGAGGCCCATGGGGCACATTTTCCGTTTTCAGATGATTTTCCAAAGTCGGCACTGGACTGTGGGGCGGATGTGGTGATCCATAGTTTACATAAAACACTCCCATCCCTGACACAGACAGCACTTCTGCACAGAAACAGTGAGCGTGTGAGGCCGGATAAGCTTAAGCGTTTTCTGGGAATATACCAGAGCAGCAGCCCCTCTTATCTGTTTATGGCCGGAATGGATGCATGCGTCAGGCTGATCCGGGAAGAGGGCAGAGAGCGTTTCGGAGAATATGTAAAAAGGCTGAAGGTATGCAGAGAGCGGTTGAAGGCTCTTAAAAATCTGCATCTGGTGAGTAAGGATGAGATCCTGGGGCTTGGATCTGTGTATGATCTGGATGAGTCCAAGCTTGTGATCTCTGCGGCAGGTACTGCTGTGGATGGGACAGGACTGTATAGAATCCTGCTGGAACGGTACCATCTGCAGATGGAAATGGCGGCAAGCCGATATGTGATCGCACTTACCAGTGTGATGGATACAGAGGAAGGGCTTTCAAGACTGGAACAGGCACTTCTGGATATTGACAAAGATCTGGGAAATGCAGGTTCAGGAAGAACAGGGCTAAGCTTTGAGGATATGAGGAAGGATATGTCAGGAGAGGTATGCACTGCCATCGCGGAAGCCGTGGAAGGTGTGCAGGAGGAGATTGATCTGGCAGACAGTGAGGGGAGGATTTCCTCGGAATACGCCTATCTGTATCCCCCGGGGATTCCGTTTCTGGTGCCCGGGGAGAGAATCAGCAGTCATGTTTTGAGGCAGCTTTGTATCTGGAAGGAACAGGGGCTGGACATTCAGGGCTTAAATGACTATACTCTAAAGAAGATTCACGTACTCAGGAGATAGGGGAAGAAAATAATGGGCAGAATTTTTTATATTATGGGCAAAAGCTCTTCCGGTAAAGATACCATTTACAGCAGGCTTCTTCATGACAGGGAGCTGGGGCTTTTGAATATTTTGTTATATACTACGCGGCCTATCCGCCAGGGAGAAAGTGACGGGCGGGAGTATTATTTTGTGGATGAAAAGCATTTTGGACAGCTCAGGGATGTGGGAAAGGTGATCGAGTACAGGACTTATGAGACTGTGCACGGACCTTGGACTTATTTTACGGTGGATGACGGGCAGGTGGATCTGAAAGCCCATAACTATTTGGCAATCGGAACGCTGGAATCTTATGAAAATATGAAGAGATACTATGGGGAGGATAACGTGTGCCCCATTTATGTGGAGGTTGAGGACGGGGAGCGTTTAAAACGCGCCCTTGCAAGGGAAGAATTACAGGAGAACCCCCGCTATGCGGAAATGTGCAGGCGTTTTCTGGCTGACACAGAGGATTTTTCCCAGGAGAATCTGGAGAGAGCAGGGATCAGAAGACGATTTCAGAATGTGGAGCTGGAAAGCTGTATGGAGGAAATCAGGGAATATATCCGGAGCCGGAACGCTTAACATTTTATCCGATTATTTAACAGAAGCTTAATAGAAAAGTAAGCGTACCAAACGTTGCAGGACCCGGAAAACCTGTGCTATAATGATAGAAACGAGCCGGTGCAGACCAGCTCTGAATATAAATGCCCTTATTGCAGGGCGGAAGGATAGAGGTGATTGCAATGCAGGAAGTTGAAAAGGTACTAGGACATGAGGAGGTTATCCGCCATTTACAAAACGCGGTTGCCATGGATCAGGTTTCCCATTCCTACATTTTTGCAGGGGAGAAAGGGAGCGGAAAAAAACTTCTGGCGAAGCTGTTTGCCATGACATTGCAATGCGAGAAGCACGGAAAAGAGCCGTGTCTGCAGTGCGGCTCATGTAAAAAGGCCATGAACAGGAATCATCCGGACATTATCTATGTCAGCCATCTGAAGCCCAATTCCATTGGTATTGAGGATATCAGGGAACAGCTCATTGCAGATGTGGAGATTAAACCCTATACAGGGCCTTATAAAATATATATTGTAGATGAAGCAGAGAAGATGACTGTTCAGGCGCAGAACGCTCTTTTGAAGACCATTGAGGAGCCGCCTGCCTATGCAGTGATCCTGCTCCTGGCAAATAATAATACCAGTCTGCTTCCAACCATCACATCTAGGTGTGTGACCCTGAACTTCAAACCGGTCAGGGATGATCTGATCAAGAGCTATCTCATGGAGGAGCTGCATGTACCGGATTACCAGGCAGAGGTCAGCGTGGCGTTTGCCCAGGGAAATGTAGGGAAGGCAAAGCAGATCGCAACTGCCGAGGATTTTGCCGACATGATGGATGCTGCCCTGAAGATCCTGAAAAAGGGTGACGGCATGGAAGTCTATGAGATGGTAGATGCCATCAAGACGCTCTCAGAGGAGAAGCACACGGTGTATGAGTATCTGGACCTGTTTTTAGTGTGGTTCCGGGACGTGCTGATGTTCAAAGCTACAAAAGAAGTGGACGGACTTGTGTTCCGCCAGGAATATAATGCGATCAAGGATCGGGCAGACAAAAGCTCCTATGAAGGACTGGAGAAGATCATCCAGGCCATTGAGACAGCTAAGACACGTCTGCAGGCAAACGTTAATTTTGACTTAACAATGGAACTTCTGTTCCTTACCATCAGGGAGAACTAAAATGACAAGAGTGATTGGAGTCAGATTCCGGAATGTGGGAAAAATCTATTACTTTTCCCCTAAGAATCTGGAAATAAAATCCGGAGACCATGTAATTGTGGAGACCGCGAGAGGCGTAGAATACGGGAACGTGGTCCTGCCGCCCAGAGACGTGGAGGACGAGAAGGTGGTTCAGCCTTTAAAGGAGGTTATCAGAATCGCCAATGCCCAGGATGACAAGAAAGAAGAGAGCAACAGAAAGCGGGAAAAAGAGGCATATCAGATCTGTCTGAAAAAGATCAAAGAGCATGGACTTGAGATGAAGCTCATTGATGTGGAATACACATTTGACAACAATAAGGTGCTCTTTTACTTTACCGCGGACGGAAGGATTGATTTCCGTGAATTGGTAAAGGATTTGGCGGCCATATTTAAGACACGTATTGAACTGCGTCAGATCGGCGTCAGGGATGAGACAAAGATTTTGGGAGGTATCGGTATCTGCGGAAGGGCACTGTGCTGCCATACTTATCTGTCAGAATTTGCTCCTGTTTCCATCAAAATGGCAAAGGAACAGAACCTCTCCCTGAATCCAACTAAGATTTCAGGGGTTTGCGGAAGACTTATGTGCTGCCTGAAGAATGAGGAGGAGACATACGAGGAGCTGAACCGGAAGCTTCCGGTGGTGGGAGACAGAGTGAACACACCGGATGGACTCAGAGGTGAGGTACAGAGTGTAAATGTGCTTCGCCAGCTGGTCAAAGTCATTGTGGATGTGGATGATGAGAAAGAGATCAGGGAATATGCTGTGGAGGATTTAAAATTCAAACCGCGGCAAAAGAAAGAAAAGATAAAGCTGTCCGATGAGGAATTCAAGGCATTGAAGGAACTGGAGAAATGAAATCTCTGATTATGGAAAATGAACGTCTGGATGATCTTCAGAACGGCTATATGCTGATCCAAGATCCTAAACAGTTTTGTTTCGGTATAGATGCAGTGCTTCTTGCCTGGTTTGCCAGGGTTAAGCCGGGTGAGAATGCGCTTGATATGGGGACGGGGACGGGTATCGTCCCTGTTTTGCTGAAAGCCAGGTATCCCCGGGGACATTTTACGGGACTGGAGATCCAGGAGGAAAGTGCTGCGCTGGCCAGACGGAGCGTAGCCTACAACAAACTGGAGAAGGACATTGCGATCGAGACGGGTGATATCAGGGAGGCAGTGATGATTTTTGGTGCCTCTTCTTTTGATGTAGTTACCACCAATCCCCCCTATATGATCGGAAAGCACGGTCTGGTAGGGGAGAACACAGCAAAGACCATTGCCCGCCACGAAACCCTCTGCACACTGGAAGATGTGATCTCTCAGGCAGCGTCTGTTCTGGTACCAAAAGGCAGATTCTATATGGTGCACAGACCGTTCCGGCTGGCAGAAATCATGTCGGCTATGGTGAGATACAAACTTGAGCCTAAGAGAATGCGCCTTGTGTATCCGTATGTGGATAAGGAACCGAATCTTGTACTCATAGAGGGGATGAGAGGCGGAAATTCCAGGATAACAGTGGAGAAGCCGCTGATCGTCTATGAAAAACCAGGCGTTTATACAGACGAGATACTGGAGATCTATGGCAGGAACCGGCAGGGTTTGGCAGCAGGAGAAGAGAAAAAATGAGCGGAAAATTGTATTTATGTGCCACGCCTATCGGAAATCTTGAGGACATGACTTACCGGGTAGTGCGCATTTTAAAAGAGGTGGACCTGATCGCGGCGGAGGATACCAGAAATAGTATCAAGCTGCTGAATCATTTTGACATTAAAACACCCATGACCAGTTATCACGAATATAATAAGATCGATAAGGGAAGATATCTGGTAGAACAGATGCTGGCAGGCAAAAATATTGCACTGGTCACAGATGCGGGGACCCCGGGAATTTCGGATCCCGGGGAGGAGCTGGTAGCCATGTGCTGGGATGCCTGTATCACAGTGACTGCGCTTCCGGGAGCCGCGGCCTGTATCACAGCGCTGACGTTATCGGGGCTTTCTACAAGGCGGTTTGCCTTTGAAGCTTTTCTGCCGTCAGATAAAAAAGAAAAAAGAAAAGTTCTCGAAGAGCTGAAAAATGAGACCAGAACCATTGTACTGTATGAGGCACCTCACAGACTCGTGAGGACACTCCAGGAACTGTTGGAAGCCCTTGGTGAGCGCAGAATCTCAGTGTGCAGAGAACTTACCAAAAGGCATGAAACCATATTCCGAACTACGCTCACAGAAGCGGTCTCTTATTATGAGGCAAACACCCCCAAGGGAGAATGTGTTCTGGTCCTGGAGGGAAGAAGCCGGAGTGAAATGGAGGCTGAGGAACAGCAGCGCTGGGGTGAGATGCCCATAAAAGAGCATATGGAGTATTATGTAAAACAGGGGATGGACAGAAAAGAGGCCATGAAGAGAGTGGCAAAGGACAGAGGAGTCAGTAAAAGGGATATTTATCAGGCCCTCCTGGAAGAAGAATAGAGGTAACAGTTCAGCCTTCCACTTAGAGGGATACAGAGGTACTGGGCAGTGTGCTGTCCGAAAGAGAAGGGGATAATAAATGGCGTACCATTACAGGAAAAAAGAACAGGAAAGAAGACAAAGAGAACGAGAGAGAAAAGTCAGACGGATCAAACTTATTTTTGGGATTGATGCGGCTCTGGTGCTGGTACTGCTCCTTATCCTGGCTGTGAGCAAGGGTATGTCTGCCGGTTCCGGGGAAAAAGAGACAAGTGCAAAGGCCGGGGCTGCCGGCACGGAGGCAGGTCAGGATAAGGACATGGTCCAAAATAAAACAGAGGACAAAACAGAGAAGAAAGATAGTGCCGGGGATGCAGATAAGGCTTCGGACACAGGCGGTGGGGAGAAGGCAGATGAACCTGTGACTATCACCGTCAGCGCGGCAGGGGACTGTACCCTTGGAACGGATGAATTTTTTGACTGGAGTGACAGCCTTCCCGCCAAGTATGAGGAAGTGGGGGACCCAGCCTATTTTTTCCGGAATGTCCAGCCGATTTTTGCACAGGATGATCTGACCATCGTGAATTTCGAGGGAACTCTCACGGAGAGTGAGGAGCGTGAAGATAAGCAGTTTGCATTCAAGGCAGCGCCTGCCTATGCGGAAATACTCACTGCCGGGAGCGTGGAGGCTGCCAATATGGCAAACAACCACAGCAAGGATTACGGCGAACAGAGCTATACAGATACCATCAAGGCCTTGGAGGACCGGGGAATCACCACATTTGGTTATGACCGTCTTGCCGTGATGGATATCAAGGGCGTGAAAGTGGGCTTGTTGGGTACATACGTGCTGAGGGAGGGGTTAGGAATCAAAGATTCCATGATCGCCAATCTGGAATCCCTGAAAGAACAGGGGGCGCAGATCATTATTGCCAGCTTTCACTGGGGTTCAGAAAAGGCATACGAACCGGACTCCACACAGATAGAACTGGCACATGCGGCCATAGACAACGGTGCGGATTTAGTCCTGGGGCATCATCCTCATGTGCTGGAGGGAATAGAGGAATATCAGGGTAAGAACATTGTGTACAGCTTGGGCAACTTCTGCTTTGGGGGCAATGCGTATCCCTCTGACATGAATACCATTATATTCCAGCAGACATTTACCATAAAGGACGGGGAGCTGCAGCGGGATAATGTGAAGAATATAATCCCGTGCAGGATTTCCTCTGCGGATGGATATAATAACTATCAGCCTACCCCTGCGGAGGGGGAGCAGAAGGATGATATTTTGAGGAAGATGGAAGAGTATAGTTCCTGGGTACAGGGATAGTTTGGGTTTGGATGAGAATATATAACGCTATATAAAGTTATATAAAGCGGATTAACGGAGAGCTTCTCTCTCTGTTGATTCGCTTTTTTTTCGTGTTAATATTCCTGCTGATGAGGTGCCAATTTGGCTTTGGTAAAACCAATCTGGTGGATGGTGTTGCGTCAATTTTTGCGGGAATGCTATATATATGATTATCAAATTGTCTCATGCAGTTTTGTTAAGCCAGACAATCGAACTTTGGATCCGTTGAGTGTGTGATAAGTATGTATATGTCTTGTTAGGATATAAAAAACAGGAGGAATATGGTGTGAATATATATATATGTGATGATTGTTTGGGGGATATCGCAAGATTGAAAAGGTATTTAGACCGATATGCGGCGGAAAAAGGCTTTCTTTTTACCATAAGAGAATTTACCTCAGCTTTTGAAATGTTAAAAGTTTGGAGTGTTGTACCGGATATCATATTTTTGGATATTTACATGCAGGATATGGATGGAATGCAGGCGGCTAATTTGATAAAAAAACAGACTGGCAGCAGCAGGATCATTTTTATTACATCCTCATCAGATCATGCAGTAGAGGCATTTCAGATCCATGCAGACGGATATATTAAAAAACCTTATATTTATGCAGATTTTGTTAATGCAATGAGCCGGGTGGAATCGGATTTTGAAAAATTGGAAAAATATATATCTATAACAGTTAGCAAGACGGAACACAGACTGCATCTGAAAAATATTCTATATCTGGAAACAGGCAGGCATGTGACCCTGGTACATACGAATCAAAAAATTTATAAGGTATCAACGGTATTATCAGAGATAAGTCAGAAACTGATAGAGGAAAGGGCATTCGTCAAATGTGGCAAAAGCTTTGTGGTCAATTTAAATTATATAAGCTATATCAAAGACAGCGATATCTGCATGTTAAACGGAGATAAAATACCAATTCCAAGGCGCATAAAAAAAGAATTAACAAATACATTCATGGAGTACCAGGTGGAGAAAGATGTATAGGAGGATTTGGTGAAACAATTATTTTTGTTGTTTTGGTCGATGATCAGGGTAAGGAAAATACAGTTTACCGGTTTCTATACCTATCTTCATATACAGGAGAGACTGTTGGATTGTATTCAGGATGGCATTGTGATGGTATCAGGGAATGGAAGGATCATATACGCTAATCAGTCTGCATGTTCCATTTTTCCAAGAATTCAGAAAATGAAAAATGTAAAAAAATACAGACTGCTGAGACAAATGCTGCATAAAAATAAGAAAAAAATACATATCCATGGAAGCACTTACTGGGTGAAAGTGAAAATTTTAAAAAGAAAAGAAAAGGTTTTAGGGTACATCTTATGCTTTTCAGATATTTCTCAGATTTCCTCGCAGGCAGATGAAATAAGAAAATTGCAGCGGTCCATTGATGTGAAGAATAAATTTCTTGCGAACTTAAGCCATGAGGTCCGTAATCCGCTGCATATGATCTTGGGACTGAATGAAATGATGAGCAGGGAAACAGCACAGGAAAAGATTAGGGAGTATTCCGGAGGTATCAGCACATCGGGAAAAACACTTATGTTGTTATTTGAGGATATTATTGAGTTTTCTAAAATAGATGCGGGAAAGTTAAAACTGCGGGTTGATGCGTATCAGCCGGAAGCCCTTTTTCGAGATATTTGGAATACGGTTTGCATCACCATGAAGAAAGCGGAAGTTGATGTGAGATTTGCCGTGGATGAAAATATTCCGGGGGTACTTTATGGCGATGCAGTAAGAATAAAGCAAATTCTGATAAATTTGCTGTCAAATGCCATAAAATATACGGAAAAGGGAAGTGTGACACTAAAAGCCAGTTATTTCCTGAAAAAGGAAGACAAGGGATATCTTTGCTGTAGTATTAAAGATACTGGCATTGGTGTATCCGAAGAGAATTTGCGGAAGATATTTAATGATTTTGAGCGGGGGGATGCTGAGAAGCATTTAGCAGATGGAAGCGGTCTCGGACTTTTTATCGTAAAAACCCTTGTTACCATGATGGGCGGAGGAATAGAGGCAGAGAGTGTAATCGGTGAGGGAAGTAACTTTACATTTTATGTGCCCCAGAAAATAAGCGCTGCGGGAAATGAGGACAGCGGAATAAACCAAATAAAATATCCTTTTTATACAGCTCCCCGGGCCAGAATTCTGGTAGTCGATGATTTTTCCATAAATCTTCAGATCATACGTCACGCTCTGAAGCGTACGCTGATAAAAATCGATACAGCATTCAATGGTGCTGAATGTCTGAGACTGCTGCAAGAACATGTTTATCATCTGGTTCTTTTAGATGCCCGGCTTTCGGATATGAATGGGAGTGATATTTTAAAAAAGATAAAGGGCATACCGGTAATTGCAATAACAGGGGACGTTCAGAAGGATGCAAGAGAAGTATATACAGCAAAAGGATTCGCGGAATATCTGCCAAAACCGGTAAATCTTCAACTGCTGATGGAGGTCATACGGAAATTTCTGCCGGAGCATCTGATGCAAAATACAGATTCTCTGGGACAGAAGGACATGCGCATTGAGAACCAGTCGGATATGAACGAGAAGCTGGAATACCTGCGCGTACAGGGAATATTGGTAGAGAAGGCTCTGTATTATTCTGATGATAGTCCTGCATTTTATCTGGATTTAGTTAAAATATTTATAAAAGAATGGGGAGAAAAAAAGGACGAGTACAGCGTATATTTAGAAAAGGGACAGCAAAAGCTGTGCGGTGTCATAATGCATAATTTAAAAAACAGTGCAAGGTATGTTGGAGCGGAAGACTTAGCGCATATGGCTGAAATGCAGGAGGAGAGTTGTAAAAATGGAAACTGGGATCTTGTCTGCGGAACCGCTGCTGAATTGATAGAACAATGGAATAAAACAATTGATGTGTTTTTAAAAGCAGTAAAATAAACCACAAAAAACACATAAAAAACTGTATCATGCGGAGACCAATCTGGCCTTCATTCTGCCAATTTGGACCATGCTATTGAGCATGTTTTAATGCAAATGCTATAGTTTAATAAACAAATCAGGAGGGAGATATTATATATGAGAAAAAAGAACAACAGGTTTTCAAATCCCAGGATGAGAACAGAACTGTTTGAACTGGGGCCATTACATAATTTAAGAGAGTTATTGGAACGATCTGTGAACCTGTATAAAGGGAGCATTATAATTACAGAGAAAAGAAAAGACATTGTTATGTCCTATTCTATGCTTAAGCTGAAAGAAGATGTGGAGGCCTTAGGGACAGCCCTTTTGAATCTGGATCTGTCAGGCCGGCAGGTAGCCATTGTAGGTGAAAATTCTTACGCGTGGGTGGTTGCATATCTGGCAGTGGTCTGCAGCGGGCTGGTAGCTGTGCCCATGGATAAGGAACTGCCGGATGATGGAATTGCAGGCCTGACGGAAAAGGCTGATTCACGAGCCATAATCTATTCCAACACATTCACTTCCTGCGCAAAAAAAATAAAAAAAAGCTGTAAATCTATAGAAGCCTGTATCGGTATGTATGACAGTTTGAATGAATCCGGCTGTTACAGCATGAACGAATTGATCACATCCGGAAAACGAAAACTACGTATGAAAGATACCAAATATCAGGATGTCAAAATTGATCCGGAAGAGATGAGCGAGATTATTTTTACCAGTGGAACAACAGGGGCGAATAAAGGTGTCATGCTTAGTCAAAAAAATGTGTGTGCTGTGGTAAATGCGCTGATACAGGTGACACCTATTGAACCGGTTACTTTTTCTGTATTGCCAATCAGCCATACATACGAAAAAAATTGCAATATCTTAGGAGCTATCTACCTTGGAGGAAAGATATGTTTTAACGACAGCCTGAAGTATTTATTATCTAACATGGATTTATTTAAGCCGTCTATGTCCTGCATGGTACCTTTATTCTTGGAGACTTTGCATAAAAATATATGGCAGACCGCAGAAAAAACAGGCCTTGAAAAGCACCTTAGATGGGGGGTCAAAATCAGCAGTTTCCTGCGGAATTTTGGAATCGATCTGCGAAAGGTATTTTTTGCTCCTGTACTGATGGCTTTTGGAGGGAATTTCCGTTTTATCGTCTGCGGAGGGGCACCTCTGAGGCCCGAAATTTTAAAAGGGCTTAACGAGGTGGGAATAGAGGTTGCTAACGGATATGGCATTACCGAATGCGCGCCGCTGGTCACACTGAACATAAAAACCAGAAAGGACCCAGAGTCCATCGGTACCCCGGTACCCGGTGTATCAGTAAAAATCGGAGAAAAGGATGCGGATGGGAATGGCGAGATCCTGGTAAAAGGTGACAACGTAATGCTTGGGTATTATAAAGATTTAAAGAGTACCCGGGAATCTTTTGATGATGAGGGATGGTTCAGGACGGGCGATATTGGATGTATTGACAAAAAAGGCAGATTATTCATCAATGGCAGGCTGAAGAATTTGATCATACTGGATAACGGAAAAAATGTTCATCCCGAAGAGGTAGAGACGGTAATCCTGGATCACGTTCCTTATATAAAAGAGGTAGTGGTCCATGCTTCGGAGAAGACGAAAGAAGATCAAAAACAGCAGCTCATTGCAGCGGAGGTATATGTGGATCCTGAATTCGCAGAGAATATGGAGGACATAGATCTGAATAAGCTGCTGGCTCAGGATATCAAACGGGTTAATAAAAGGCTTCCCGCATATAAACAGATTCATTATATAGGAATAAGCAGAGAGGAGTTTCAGAAGACCACATCCAAAAAGATTCAGAGATTTAAAGTGCTGGAATCCACAAATACAACACAGGAACTGAAAGTGATCTGACAGGAGAAAAATATGGATAGAAAAATCTATAACTTGACGCCAGCCCAGGCAATTATGTTTTTATCAATGAAATACTCTCTAAAAAAGCAGGTGATCAATATTCCAACATCCATGCTGATCAGGGAAGAGCTGGATTTTGATATATTGCAGCAGGCGGTCAAATATGAGATCAAAAGAAATGATGCGCTTCGCCTGAGATTTGAAAAGTCTGCAAACACGGCGGTACAGTATTTTGAGAGTGTTGACGAGGCAGAGGATAAAGCTTGTGACAGGCTGGATTTTACAGGAAAGACGGAGGAAGAACAAAACCGGGTATTATCAGAATTGGCGGGAAGGGCCTTTAAAATATATAGGGAAAAGCCGTTTGAAATTGTCATGATAAAGTCATTTGATGGGAATTGTGGTTTGTTTTTCAATGTAAACCACCTGATCATGGATTCTTTCGCAGTCATGATATTCTATAAAGATGTGTTTGAAATATATTATTCGCTGAAAGATGGGAGAAAATTTCCGGAACCGTTGACCCCCTATGAGGAAGTTTTGAAAAAAGAACTTGCATACCAGGGATCGGAAGCAGAGAAGGCAGATATAAAATTTTTTGAAGACCTATTTACACGAAACCCGGAGCCATTGATGACTACGCCTTATGGGCGTGAACCTCTGAGAAAAGCCCGGAAAAAAAATCCGGAAGCGCGTTCGGCATCCATATTCTCATTATTTCATACTAAAGTAAAGCAGAAAGTATTTTATATTCCGCAGCAGCAGGCGGAGGAATTGTTCTGTTTCTGTAAAGAATACAGGGTACCGTTCCAATGTCTGTTTACCATGGGAATACGGACATATCTTTCTCTGAAAAATGATCATGAGACAGATATTTCGCTAAATGCTACTGTGGCAAGAAGGGCAACATTAGCTGAAAAAAATTCAGGAGGGACTAGAATCCACTTTTTTCCAAACCGCTCCAATGTGAGGGATGAGGATACATTTTTAGACGCAGTCCGGCAGATCAATGGATACCAGAATGCATGTTTCAGACATATTAATCTGGATCCCCAGAAAATTTTGAAAATCCGCAGCAAGATTTACGGTACGCCTGAGTCCACAAGTTATGAGGCTATGTCACTTACATATCAGCCGGTGGAGATGGATATCGGAACAGACGCGGAAATTAAATCAAAATGGCATAGCCCGGGCTATGCGTCCAATCCTCTGTATATCACTATTATGCATAACTTTTCCAAGGAAAAGGGACTTGATGTCTATTACGAATACCAGGTGAAATTGCTGTCAGAGGAGGACATTATAAGTTTCCAGAATACAGTGTTAAAGACAATGTATCTTGGAATCAAAAATCCCCAAATCACAGTCGCGGAGATTTTCAGAGAGTTAGTATAAAGGAGAAAACATGATGTTAGACCATATCAGGAACATTATAAGCCAGTACATAAAAATTGACCCGCAGCAGATAACAGAAGATACGGAGTTGGTGGAGGAGTTGGGATTGAATTCCTATGATTTAGTCAGCCTTATTGCGGCCATGGAGGAAGAATTTGAAATCGTCATACCTGACAGGGATATTTTATCATTTGCTACGGTAGGTGATGTTATGGAATATCTGGAAGATAATAAACCGCAGTATTCGGAGGGCAACTAAGTGGGAGAGTATATCTGTTTACAGCATGTTTATAAGCGCTACAAGATGGGTGAAGTTACGATCACAGCAGCAAATGATGTATGTTTTGGGGTGGAAAAGGGAGAATTCGCAGTTGTAGTAGGAGCGAGTGGTGCAGGAAAAACAACCGTGCTTAATATGCTGGGCGGGATTGACAGCGCTGATGAAGGAAACATTATCGTTGATGGCAAAAATGTGAGTAAACTTAACAATAGGGAGCTTATTACATACCGCAGACGTGATATTGGATTTGTGTTCCAGTTTTACAACCTTATACCAAATTTAACTGCTATGGAGAATGTGGAACTGGCGACACAAATAAGTGAAAATCCCATGGATGTAATGAAGGCATTGAATTCCGTAGGCCTTAGTGACAGGGTCGATAATTTCCCGTCTCAGTTATCCGGAGGAGAGCAGCAGAGGGTCTCCATTGCCAGAGCTGTTGCAAAGCAGCCCAAATTACTATTGTGTGATGAACCTACAGGTGCTCTGGATTATAATACGGGGAAAAAAATCCTGAAACTTTTGCGGGAGATGTGCACAAAAGATAAGATGACAGTGATTCTGATTACCCATAACCTTGCTATAACACCTATGGCAGACCGTGTGATCAAGATGAAGAACAGCCAGGTAGAAGCCATAAACATAAATAAAAGTCCGCTTAGTATAGACGAGATTGAGTGGTAATCCAGACAGCGGGGATAGGATGAAAATGCAAGCAGTAAAAAAAGATACAATCCGTGAAATTAAGCGGACTTTTAATCGCTTTATATCAATTTTGGTTATAGTGGGTATGGGCGCAGGTTTTTTTGTGGGGGTCAAGGCAACAGCCCCCAGTATGATGCAGACCGCTGAAGACTATTATAATACTTATAATCTGATGGATCTGAAAATCCTTTCAACCTTTGGTTTTGGGGATGATGATATTCAGAAACTTGAACAGGTAAAAGGTGTTGAAAAAATATATCCGTCTTATTCTGCGGATCTAATGCTGCAGGAGGAAGATGGATCACCGGTAGTAAGGACAATGTCCATAGAGAAGGCAGATATTGACGGGGAAGAGATAAACAAACCGGAGCTGCTGGAAGGAAGAATGCCTGAACAGGCAAATGAGTGTGTAATTGAAAGTTCCAAATTTATAGATATGGGATACGAAATAGGTGATAAACTTACATTTTCTGAGACTACTGGTGACACAGAGGTGTCGGATATTCTAAAAAACAGAGAGTTCACAGTGGTGGGAAAAGTAAAATCTCCTATTTATATCTCATATGACCACGGAACAACCTACGTTGGAGATGGTTCCATTTCAGCATTTGTTATGCTGCCGGAAGAAAACTTTCTTTATTCACGTTATACAGAAGTGTATATAGTATGTGAGAAAGGCGAAAGTTCGTGTTTCAGCAAGGAATACGATAAAAAGACCCAAGAGGTATCCGAAAAAATTTCAGTTCTGGGCGAGTCCCAATATAAAGTTTTCAAAAACGATACAATGCAGGAAATTGAGTCGGCAGAAGAAGAACTGAATGAGAAGAAAGAAGATGCCCAGCAAAAACTGGAGGATGCGAAAAATCAGTTGGATGAGGCCAGAAGTAAGATTCAGGCTGCAGTCAGTGAATTGGAGGTAGGTAAACAGGAGCTGTCAGCAAATGAAAAAATGACGGCAGAAAAACTGGCAAAAGGGGAAGAAGAAATCAATTCCGCTATGGCCCAACTTCAGGAGTCCTATAAACAGCTCCAGGCTGCCGAGGAGGAATACAACCGGGGGAAAGCCAAGTTTGAATCTGAGACCAGTGCCGCGAGAAAAGAACTGGATGATGGGTGGGCCCAGTACAATGCGGGTGTCCATGAGCTGGAGAGTAGATCGGCCCAACTGGAAGATGCAAAAAAGCAGGTTGATGATGGCTGGGGTCAGTATTATCAGGGAGAGCAGCAGCTCAATGAGGGAAAGGAGCAGTTGGAACAGGGAAAAAGCCAGGTTGCGCAGTTACAGTCATCAGTGGATGAATTAACCGGCTATCGTGATTCAATTCAAAATATAATTGATGAGAAGCTGGCAGGCGGGGAATCAGAAAGCTCTGTAGCATTTTATAGGGCAATCCTGGGACAGGTGGACCAACAGCTATCAACACTTCAGCCGCAGCTTGACGACGCAAACGCTCAGGTGGCAGAAGGAGAGGCAAAAATCAATGCTTCCGAAGCAGAACTGGCAGCGAGCAAACAACAGTTAGAGGCAGCACAGGCTCAGATAGATGCCGGTGAAGCGGAAATAGCAGCAGCCACGGAACAACTAAATGCGTCAAAACAGCAGCTTGAAGAAGGTGAAGCACAGTATGTTACCGAAACTGAAGCAGGAAGGCAGCAGTTGGAGGATGGCTATAATAAATATCAGGCTGGAAAAGAAGAGTATGAAAGCGGTATGCAGAAGGCTTCTGAAGGTCAGGCTGAACTTGCGGAATCCAGGAAAAAGGCAGAAGCTGAACTGGCTTCAGGGCGTGAGAAGATACAGAGCGGTGAGGAGGAGGTAATACAAGGGAAAAAAGAACTTACCGAAAATGAGAAAAAGTATGAGGATGCAGTAAAGGATGCAGAGGACAAGATCCGCGATGGTGACATGAGGATACAGGACGCAAAGAAAAGTATAGGAGAGATAGAAGCAGGTATCTGGTATGTATTTGAGAGAAAGGACAATCCGGGATATTCAGGATTCAGCGATGACGCTGCACGGACAGATGCCATGGCAGGGATTTTTCCTGTGTTTTTCCTGTTGGTTGCAGTGCTTGTATGTCTGACTACTATGACCAGAATGGTTGAGGAACAGCGTGGGCAGATTGGTACATTAAAGGCGCTGGGGTATTCCAACAGACAAATTGCCGGAAAGTATTTTACCTACTCTTCTCTGGCTGGCGTTATGGGAAGCGGACTGGGAATCATATTGGGTGTGAAATTTCTTCCGAAAGCCATTATTGGAGCATATTCTGCCATGTATGCATTGCCTGAACTCGAAATTATAATTCCATGGGGAAGTGCTGTTGGAGCCTTTATAGTAAGCGTATTCTGTACAACATCTGTGGCGTTGTTTACATGTTATAAAGAATTAAAGGTACGGCCGGCTCAGTTAATGAGACCAAAAGCACCGAAAGAAGGTAAGCGTATACTGATGGAAAGAATCAGGCCCTTATGGAAACGGCTTTCTTTCAGCCATAAAGTAACTGCAAGAAATCTTTTCCGGTATAAAGGAAGGCTTATCATGACTGTGATCGGAATTGCAGGATGTACGGCACTGATCATGGCTGCCCTGGGGCTCCAGGATGCAATTTCAGTCATTGTACCACGGCAGTTTGAAGATATTTATAACTATGACACCATTATTTCTCTGCGTTCTGCGCAGACAGAGGGAGAGATGAAAAAGACATCAGAGAAGTTGGAGGTCACAGGGCAGTTTGATAATTATATGTCTGCTATGCAGGAGGCGGTTAAGGTCAATACATATGATCAGGGAGAGAGTATGGAGGTATATCTGTATGTGCCAGAGTCTCCAAAGCAGTTGGCGGACTTTATAAGCCTTCATAAAAGAGATAGTAAAAATATAGATACATTAGATGATAACGGAGTTGTTATCACAGAAAAAATGGCGGCTGCTTTAAATCTGAAGGTTGGAGACCCCATAACTTTTATATCGGAAGACATACCATATACGGTGACCGTAGAGGGAATCACTGAAAATTATGTATACCATTACATTTATATGACACCCGGTTTGTATGGTAAGACACTGGGTAAGGAAGTGGAATATAATGTCATTGTAGCAAGAATGCAAGGCACCGGGAAGGCAGAGCAGAAAGCTTTATCCGAAAAACTGCTGAAGAACAGCGAGTTTACATCTATCATATATACGGACAGTGTGATAAATAATTTTTCGGATCAGATAAAAGGACTGGACGCAGTAGTTTATATTATGATACTGGCAGCAGGCGCATTAGCCTTTGTTGTACTATATAACCTGACAAATATCAATATTTCAGAGAGGATCAGAGAGGTTGCTACAATAAAGGTACTCGGCTTTTATAATCGAGAAGTTAATATGTATGTATTTCGTGAAAATATTGTAATGACGCTGATCGGTATAGTATCTGGTTTGGTTTTGGGATTCATCATATCTGGTTTTATGGTGCGGACCATTGAAATGGATATGGTTATGTTTGGAAGAGAGATACAGATATCCAGCTTTATTATTTCTTCAGTTTTGACAATCGGCTTTACATTGCTTGTTAATGGGCTGATGTCGGGAAAGATGAAAAGGATCAGTATGGTAGAATCCCTGAAATCAGTAGAATAGGAGGATAAGAAATGAAGAAAAAAAGTGGAAAAAAGGTGATCAGCCTGCTATTGACAGGTTTGATGCTGGTGGGTTCATCTGCTGCGGTATTCGCACAGGAAGGTGAGGAACCGAAAGTATTGCAGGAGTTACAGGCAGTCCCTGCAGAGCAGTCGGAAGCGAAAACAAATGAAACTGGGATAGAAACAGGAAATGAACCAGTGACAGAAATGGGAAATGGGCTTGAAACAGAGGCAGGAAATAAGCCTGAACCAGAGACAGAAAATAAGTCTGAAGCAGAGAGCGGAAATGAGCCTGAAGCAGAGACGGGTAATGAGGTTAAAACAGAAACAGAGACTGGAACTGAGACAGGAAAAGAGCCTGGAACTGAGACAGGAAATGAACCCGGAACTGAGACAGGAAAAGACTCTGGAGCCGCTGGAAGCGGGGCCGGAACAGCAGCGGAGATAAATAACGGAGCAGCAGAAGGGGAACCAGAGGAGGCGAAGCTGACATCACCGGTAAAGGGATTTGAGGCACTTGGTGTTATGTTCCGCATGGTTGGAAATGGTCCGCAGATTGGTAAAGTACACTTTGAAAAATGTCCATTTAATTCGAAGGAGCCTGAAAAAAGTTTTTCTTTTAAAGCCAGTGATTTTGAAAGTATGTTAGAGGATGGATACAGTATTCTCAATCCTGATCAGGATTTTACAGCATCCTATGTAAAGACCGAGGATGGGAGATATGAACTCACCCCATCCATGATAAATATTGAGGTTCAGAAGGATATGCCGGATACGGTTCCTGTTTTGAATGTGGAATACCGTTTGTATTCTAAGTCTTTTGGAAATATACATTACGGGGACTATACGGTTGTGTACACAGAGCAAATTGGCAATTTAACCATGGACCGCACGCATTACAATGGAAATACAGAGGCACTTTCGCAAATTGGATATGCCATCACAAATGATGCGCTTTATCCGGCGAAGAAAGTATTATCCCTGAATTGTTATGACAATGAATCCTGGCTCCCTGATTTCCAGACGCCTTGGATCCCCAGCAATTTTCTTGAATGGAAATCAGGTGTAGTACCCGCATACCCACTTAATGATGGCTATATACCATTTCCTGTTTGTGATGATACGATTGTATTCGTTGTAGACAAAAACGGGGAGATTCAGGGTGATAACCAGGTGAAGGTTGGATTTAAGACAAAGGATGGTACGGTAGTAGGCAATTCCTATATGATGGAGGTCAATCCGGCTGTTGGAACTCTTACGATAGACAAAAATAATATTCCGCCATTACCTAGCGGATACCAGTTGGCAGACCAGAATGAGACGCATACGGTGACATATACCTTTGATGGGGAAAGCTGGGTACTCTCTGAGAGGGAAGTGTATTTTACCGTAGAAAAAAGCGGAAAGGATCCGGTTATTAATCCAGTAAAACCCACACCGAAACCTGGACAAAACACACCGCCTTCAATTAACGGAACTGCCAAAACAGTAAGTCCGGCAAGTGCAGCGGTCAAAACCGTAAGCCCAAAGACGGCAGACGATAACAATATTATGCTTTATATCTGCGTTATGGGGGCTGCCGCATGTATTGCAGGTATTGCAGCGATCAAGAAGGGATGTAGAAGATAAACGACAAGAGAACCTTCTGACAGGTGGGACAAGGTATATGATTATGACCTAAGGGGGATGTGAGTTGGGAAATGGGTATAGTGGATTACTGGAACTCATTCAAAGAGATACAGGTTGTAAATATTTGTCATATTTGAAAGGAAAAATCCGTTGTGTGGAGATAAGAAGTATTTTAAAAAAGATTAGGGTGAAGGATTACTCGTTTCTGGAATGGAGAGATACGTTTTTGTATCTTTCAGGCGGGACGATCATAGTAAATTCTTTAAGGGAGGTTAAAAAGGAGCTGAAGAAATTGTAGATGTGGCTCTTTCAGCCGCTATATGGGATAAGCCGATGCAGAAAATAATATAGCATTTTCTGGCCTGAAATATTCTAAGGGCGTAATACCTGATAGGAAGCGGAGACAGTATAAAGGAGATAATGTATATATGATTTCAAATGATCATCTGAACGAAATAGAGGTCTGCAGAGTATGTCTGAATAAGATGAGTAAAGTAAATATTGGGCGAAAAGATGTTTTAATTCATAAATACCCTAACAAATGTTCCCGGTGCGGCCAGGTCAAAAATATAATTTTATGCATGAGAATAAAATCTTATTGGAAGTTGTTATTTATTTCTGATAGATAGAGGGACCAGATACGTTTGTGATTATGAATAAGTATATGCAAAAGCGGAGGAGAACGGAGGCCTCCGCTTTTATATCTTTTCATAATGGGAAAATATTTTGTTGAGGTGAATGGCCTATGGATTATCAAAATACAGTAGAAAGATTCTTGAAACAATGGAATATATCGGACAAAATTCCGATATAAACAACCGAGTGTTGTATGAAAGTATTTTGAATACAAATAAAAGTGAAACGATGTATATAAAAAGGGTAACGGAATATATCAGTCAATGTGAAAAGCTCAAGGAGATAGAGAAGGCAGGGGCGCTGAATCATGAAGAAGCAAAGAGAGTTCTGATATGGTGTAATGACCAGATCAACACAGAATGGAACAATGAGCTGGCTTACAGGAAGGCCATAGCATCATTGGGGATGAAACTAATGATGATATTTGGCATTACTTATAGGGAGCTTAGGAAAATAAAACATGAACAGATAAATACGCTAAAGGGAACACTTTTTATCAATGGATTTAACTTACGTTTACCAATGGGGTTATCTGTGCAGATCAACAGACTGATTAAATTTCAGAACAAAAATGGACTGGACAATAAACAATATAGTCTGCTGGTGAACCTAAATGGTAAGCCTTGGGGAGGAGGTACATCCTCTTCGGGCATGCCGGAATATGTCTCGACAATCGTTGGTAACAGAGGGGTGAGCAGTCTGATAAAATATGGGATAGGGCAAATGAGCAAAACAGGCATCAATGACTCTGTAATAAAAAAGCTGACCGGAGCAAGCGATAAATTATTAAGCGGATGTATCCTGGTGGATGATGAGGAGTGGAACAGAATGCTCAATAATAAAATTGTAATAGTGGAGTTATATTATGATTTTTAGCAATCTGCAGGTTTATGTCTGATAATGGATTTCCGTATAACACCGGTTTGATTTCAATATAGATCAGTCCTTCTGTTAGAGAGAGAGGGTATCCTGGATTGGGCATCCTGGGTCCGGCCGGGTTCAATGGGAACAAGGAGAAGTTCGTTTTTCAAGCCGCCATATGCCAGTGTATTGCCGAAAGGATCACAGGCAAAACTTTGTCCTATAAAAGTATCTTTTGCGTATTGGCTGCATCCTATGACGGTTATACCGTTTTCTATAGCTCTCGCAGATATGAGGGTTTTCCACTGTAGTGCCTTCAAAGGACCGTCCATCCAGGCAGAGGGATAGATAAGAAGTTCAGCTCCCTGCAATGCCGCATGCCGGGAAAGTTCGGGGAAACGAAGATCATAACAGATGCCCAGTCCAATTCTGCCGAAAGGCGTTGATATTGGGAAAAAGAGAGAATCCCCTGCAAGTGTGTGACTGGATTCCTGCCAGTCAAATGCATCGAATAAATGGGTTTTCCGATAAGTACCGCGTGTTGCGCCGCTGCTGTCCAGAATCATTAATGTATTATAACATTTATTTTCATGTACTTCAGGGGCTTTTTCATTCATTCCGAAAAGAATCCAGATGTTATATTTTACTGCAAGCTTTTTCATACAATGAACGAAGAGGCCGTCAACGGGCTGGGCATGTTCAACATAAGAGATGGCATCCCTTGTGCATGGATACATGAAGTATTCAGGGAAAACAATGAGGGATGCCCCCTTTTTCTGTGCCTTGGCAATATATTCCTGGGCCGTTTCCAAATTTTTGGATATGTCAGGCAAAGAGGTGCATTGAGCAAGTGCAATTGTATATGGCATAAGAATCCCCTTTCTATGGGTGTTTGCCGTCTGTTGCAGACCGCAGTTTTATATGTGCTTTTTGCCATTGTAGCAGATGCAGAAGGAAAGTCAAGCACTGTGCAGGACTATTTAAAATAAAATAATCGTAATTGTTCAGTACCCAATGTCAGTTAGTTAGCTTTAAATGCACACAGAGATTCTAAAAGATTGAACCTTTACGAGTGGCAAATCACACAGGAATCAATAAAACTGATCATTCCTAATTATTCAGACTACTACTCCATCCGGCCAGAAACTATAGTACCAGCACTTCTCTGTCTTTGTATATTTAGCAGACTATGCGTTTTTAGATGTGTTATCTTATCTATTCCTTAATATTTATTTAAGTTTATGGCAATCTTCTAGTACTACAGCGAACTTAATAAGTGATAAATATCCCTTTTTTCTAGTATAATAAAGAAAAAAGGGCTGATATTATGATGAATCCTACCATGTTTGATCCTATTGCATTGGAGGACTGGTAATCTGATGATGGCATCGATTTTTTGATCCAAAAGGAACTGGATAACTATCTACAGAATTATTTTCCATGCTTTTCCCAACAGTCACAAAGAAAATTGTTCCAGACCTTTATTCAAGGGCTGCTAAGTCCATTAGAACGCAAATCTATTGAGCCGATTGCCCTTCACTTTTACGGTGAGAAGTATGTCAGGCCCATGAAGCAGTTCTTTTCACGGTCACCTTTTGATGAACAGCCTCTTTTGGATACCTATCAGGAACTCCTCGCCAGGCAGATCGGGGCAGGGGCTGGTATGCTCTCCGTGGATGATACAAGCTTTGTGAAAAAAGGAAAGAATTTCGTTGGTGTAAAAAGACAGTACTGCGGCCGTTTGGGTAAAATGGAAAATTGCCAGTCAGGTGTGTTCCTTGCTTATGCTGGTGATAAAGGTTATGGGCTTGTTGATCATGAACTGTACATCCCCCAGGAATGGTTTTGTGATGAGTATGCGCAGCTGCGTAAGGAATGCCATATCCCGTAAGGATGTAGGTTTTCCACCAAAAACGAGATGACCGGGCGCATGATCAATCAGGTGATTGAAAACGGCCAGTTCCAGGTTCAATGGGTGGGCTGTGATGCAGCATATGGAAATGACCATGCCTTTCTGGATGGATTGGAGTTGCCAAAAGGGGTCTGGTATTTTGCCGCAACAAATGCAAAAGAGTAGGTGTTTCTGGAGTATCCGAAAGCATTGTCCCCTGAAGCGAGGAGAGGACGTCTCCGAAAGCACCCCGTGCTTTCGCATGCTCCAACATCCGTGCGGAAAATAGCGGAAGATCCATCATTTCCCTGGGAGATCGTGGCGTTGGAAGAAGGTTCGAAAGGCCCAATCCTGGCAGCGCGGCGACGTTAAGATGGCCGATTGAGCAGTGCTTTGCGGAGTGTAAAATATGCTTTTTGTAATGATAGCACATTTGTTTACTACACAGATACGTGAAATCTTTTAAAAAAAGCAACTCCCTTGACTATGCCGATGGTAAGAAAACTAATGCACGCAATAATAGTGTATATAGTGACTGATATGAGAAGAATTGTAAATTACCATATACGCAGAAATCATAGTGCATATCTGTCACATTGTAAAAAGAAACTATGTTGTTCGCTGTAGTACTAGGCAGATGCAAATTAATTTGGTTTATGAAAAATTAATAAGAAAAATTTTGTCTGGCCTTAATTGTTCTTATTTCGTTCAGATTAGTCTGCAAATAAAAAGTCAAGCAGAAATTGATGAATTTTGAAAATTTTATACAGGTTGAAAAAAAGTACAAAAACAAGACCACCGCAAAACGCTGGTCTGTTATGAAGCTGGAAGTTAGATTACATTTCTTCGTTTTCAGGCAGAGTGGAAAGATATTCCTTTACTCTCCCGTAATAAATACGGAGAAACTTGTTTGATCCGGCGGTCATGTAAACATAGTAAGGTTTCCCTTGTGCCCGTTTCTTGTCCATAAAAGCGTAAACGGGATCATCCGCAGGAGAACGCTTAATAAGGCTATCCATTATCTGGAAGAGGGTCTTTCGCAGGTTTGGCGATCCCTTCTTTGAAGTACGAACACTTTTTTGAATATGCTGTCCTGAATCATTTTTTCCAGGGTCAACGCCTGCAAAAGCAGTAAGCGACCCACGGTGCGTGAACCGGGTAACATCTCCGATCTCAGCCATGAGCTGAGGGGATAAAGATTTCAGGTCCGGGACGCAACAACAGGGATATTATGGACAGGCAAGAGATTAAGTGGACACCAGAGAAGGGAGAAGAAATGAGGAAGAATGCCAAAGAGAGAAAGGGTTTTAAGGAGATTAGGAAAAAATAGGTTCGGCCGTGCTGGCTGGGGCAATTATTTTTTCAAATCTGACGGCAGGACCTGTTACCGCTGAAGCGGCGGGGGGGACGGCCAAATGTCACAGTTGGCAGCTATAATGCGGAGCTTAAAAGTGATCCGGCCACAAGCAGAATCCAGTCATAGACACCAGGGTGTCTTCTTATTTTGGCACAGATCTGTCTTTTGCAATAGAAGACGGTAAAGTGTGGACAGACAAATCAGTAAATGCAGAGGGAGGATGGAATGTTTTCTATAACGCTCTCCGCACTGGGGCAGCAGTATGTTGCAACCACTTCAAACCTGGTGCAGGGATCTCAAAGCACGGCAGATGCTGTGCTGATTCTGGATGTTACAGGGTCTATGGAACAGAATCGGCTGGAAGACGGTAAAAAGCGTTCAGAAGCTATGGTGTAGGTAGCAAATGAGGCCATACACACCATTTTAGAAGCTAATGAGAAGAACAGGGTCAGTGTGGTTGCGTTTTCGACTTTTATAACGGGCGGGCCTAATTATAAGGATAATTCTCAGTTAATACTGCCGCTTGGTATTACTGCGTGATTTCTGACAATGAGGATTATATTAAATATAATTCCCAAAATAAAAGCATTTCAGCATCAGCAGCTATTCCCGCTGAGGGATATGAATTTGAGAAATGGATCGTAACCAGCGATGAAACCCGGACAGCGGTCAGTACAGAGCCGGCCTTCACACCTATAAAAGGAGATGATGGAAAGTTTGCATCAGGAAGCTATACTGCTGTTTTCAAAAAGATAGTATGTGAAATCACAGTAAATGTAACAGACAACAAAGGAGGAGCAATCAATCCATCCGTCCGATACCGTGAATGTGGAATATGGAGAAAAATTGCCCACATTTACATTTATACCGGACGAGGGGTATGAGGTAGACAAGGTTATTATTGATGGTCAAAGTGTTGATAAACCGGATGATAATACTTACACATTTGATTCTGTGACAGAGAACCACAACATTGAAGTGACGTTTAAGAAAAAGGAATATCCCATCAACGCTGCATCAGGTGAACATGGGACTGTCACACCATCAGGAGAAATCTCTGTTAAACTTGGGGAAGACCAGGTTTATGTGTTTACACCTGAAGATGGTTACCGTGTAGAGGATGTAACGGTGGATGGAATAAGTGTCGGAACTCCTTACAGCTATATATTTTAAAATGTGACCGGACCACATACGATCGATGTACAGTATGAAAAAATTACAAATACGGCTGTGATAGAGGTAAATAAGGATGATGAGCCATGGAGTGAGCAGCGCATCACCTTAAAATCTGAAGATGGTAGAGTATGTAATACTATCGAAACCGCAGACGGTGTATACAGTGCGGATGTACAGGACGGTACCTACCAGATTTGGAAGAACGGAAAGGATACCGCAGAGACGATTGTGATCAGCCGTGACACAAATACGAAGCCTCTGGATTATTACACTCTGATTTTGGATAAGGAGACAGGAATTACAGGTGAGGCCGGGGGGCCATTACCCGGTCCGGAGATACAAAAGTAAACTTTGGTGCAGACCAGGATTATACAATCGCCCCAAGTGAGGGATATCTGATCAACCAGGTTATAGTGGATGGAAAAAATGTAGGTATTAAGAAATCTTACAGCTTTGAAAAAGTGGACACAGACCATTCCATCCTGGTTTCCTTTAAGAAAAAGGTCTATACCATCAATCATTCTGTATCAGGAAATGGCGGAAAGATCAATGCGGATGACGGAAATAATTCTGTAGACCATGGTGATAAAAAGCCTATACAATCACTCCGGATGAAGGATATCAGATTAAGAAAGTTATAATAGACGGTGTTGCTCAGGATGATATTAAGAATCAGTATACCTTCGATTCTGTCACCAAAGATGGCCATACCATCAGTGTGGAATTTGAGAAGAAGAGTTATACGATAAATTCGGACGGCGGTGATCACGGTAAGATTACCCCGGCAGGTAATATCAAGGCTGAGTACGGAGATTCAAAAATATTCAGAATCACCCCTGATAAAGGATATAAAATAAAGGATGTCCTGGTAGATGGAGTGAGTGTAGGAGCTGTAAACAAATATACGTTTGATGATATTAATAAGGACCACACAATTTCTGTTATTTATGAGAAGACTGATGTTTCAGGCAGCAAGAATACAAATACTGATAAAAACAGCAGCAAATCAACTTCTTCCGTAAAAACAGGTGATGAGACCAACTTTGGCTGGCTGACAGCCGCGCTGGTATCTCTGATTCTCTGTACAGTATTACTGGCTGGAAAGAAGAAAAGAGAAAACAGAGGATGATTGCGTTAATAATGTCCGTTGACAACTAAGACACATGACCCGTGTCCTGACTGTAAGCCGTACGGTCAGGGAACGGGTCTGTTTATGTTTTGCACCAGGTTATTACGATCCGCTTAACCCTCAGTCTTCGGGCCGTCCGTCCACCGTCCGGAATAAAATAATCCCCAAAAGCATATAGTAGAAAAAAAGTCTGTGAGGCATAAACATGCTGAATATTCTCTGGGGAGCTATGATGCTCATAGGAATTACATACGGCGCCATGACGGGGCGCATGGGCGAGATCACGGATGCAGCGCTGTCGTCTGCAAAGGAGGCAGTTATGCTGTGCATTACCATGGCGGGGATCGTTGCCATGTGGATGGGTGTGATGGAAATAGCCAGATCTTCCGGCATGATAGAAAAGATGACAGAGAAAATGCAGCCTCTGCTGCGCTTTTTGTTTCCAAACCTGCCGAAAGACCATCCCGCTGTGGAGTATATATCAGCCAATATAATCGCCAATTTCCTTGGACTTGGATGGGGGGCGACTCCGTTTGGGCTGAAGGCAATGGAAAAACTGGCAGAACTGGAAGAAGAGCGGCGGCTGGAGACGGGAGATGAGAGAGAGAAGAAACGGTTTCACATATTTCCGCAGGGTACAGCTAGCAATGAGATGTGCACATTTCTGATCCTGAATATCTCTTCCCTGCAGTTGATCCCGGTAAATATTATCGCTTACAGAAGCCAGTACGGCAGCACAAATCCTGCCGGTATTGTTGGTCCGGGGATTGTGGCTACACTGATCAGTACGGTGGTGGCGGTTATCTTCTGTAAATTTAAGGACAGAAAAAGAAGAAGGTAAAATCACCTGCTAAATCTGGCACAGCTATTTCTCTCGGCAATATAATAGGGCAGCTCCACCTTCAATTCCAGTTTATGCCCGCCCTGTATCCGGTCCAATAAGACCTTCAGGGCAATATTGCCCAATTCTTCCACAGGAACATGAATGGTAGTGAGCATAGGTTCGGTGCGCTGGGCATGGGGAATATCACCGATTCCGATGACTGAGATATCTTTGGGGATTTTTATTTTATATTCCCGGTAACACTGCATGGCACCTATGGCTGTTAAGTCATCTGCACAGACAATGGCGGTGATATCAGCTCCCCGTTCCAAAAGCAGCCTTGCGCCGTGATATCCCCCTTCTATGGTCTGTTTGACATTGACAGTATTTGTTATATGGAAAGACAGGCCAAGCTCTTTAAGTGCCTGCTTATATCCCTGAAAGCAGGAATTGTCTTTCTGTTCTCCCAGAAATCCAATCTTTTTATGTTTCAGGCAGTGAAGATGTTTTACGGCTGTCATGGATGCTTGGCAGCCATTGCATAGGACCTGATCACAGCTTAGACCCAAAGGAGTGATCCCCACGTACACAAAATGCCTGTAAGTGGTCTCGAGAAGCTCAAACTGCCGCTGTGTCAGGCTCCGCTTACCAAATAAGACGGCGCCGTCTGCTCTTGTGTTTCGTGTTTTTGGGGGAGTTGGGGGAAAGGAAAATTCTTCCAGAAAGAAAGAGCGGCGTATGGTACATTGCTGGCGGAGGGCGGTCTGTTCGATCGCCCGTTCTAATTCCCGGTAAAGAGGGCTGATGTTTGTTTTGGAATGGTCACCGTAAATACAGTCAATAGAGTAAGACGGCACGGATGCTTCAGGAATGAGGTTTCCGTTTTTTAATGTTTGCGCAGCAGCGTTTGGGATGTACCCGCTTTTTCGGACAATGGACCAGATCTTGTCCTGTGTGTGTTTGCTGGCAGCGCTGCCTCCTTTATTATTTATCACTCTTGAGACTGTGGAGACGGAAACCCCGGCTTCCTTTGCAATATCCTTCAGTGTCATTTGATTTCCTCCTGTGTAGTTATATTATAGGCCAATACGGAAAATCCATACTACCACGGATATTCCCCAAATGAACAGGGCAGATATGCGGAAAATCAAATCATTGCTGTCTGTTTGTGGTCCGGCATTTTGAGCAACTGTCCCGTTTGGCAATAAAAAACGGAAGTTCAACCTTCATTGGAAGGGTATGCCTGCCGTTTATTCGGTCAATTAATGTACGCGCAGTCTGTCTGCCCAATTCTTCGATGGGGATGTGCACGGTGGTGAGCATAGGGGTTATGTATTGAGCCAGGTCGATATCATCCACACTGATGACGGAGATATCTCTGCTGACCTGTTTTTTGTTTTCGTGAAAGGCTTTGATGGCACCAATAGCAGTCAGATCATTTGCACAAAAAACAGCTGTGAAATCGGAACTGCTGTTCAGAAGCTTTTGGGCACCTTTGTATCCACCGTCTGTGGATTGGATCACGTTAGCTGTATTGTGAATCGTAAAATTTATATTATGCAGGGATAGGGCATCCTTGTAGGCCAGAAAACGGCATTCATTCGCCTGTTCTCCAATGTAGGCGATTTTTTTATGCCCTAATTCTATTAAATATTCTACTGCGCTGATACCTGCCTTGTAGCCGTCGCATATAACCTGGTCACATTTGAGAGGAATCGCGTTGAGTCCTACATATATAATATTTTTGTAGACTTCTTTCAGAATCTTTAACTGTTCCTTTGTAAACATATATCTGCCAAGTATGACAAGGCCGCATATGTTTCGTTCATCTGCCTGTATGATAGAATCCAGAGACTTAAGGTCCATAGGGCGGTATGTATGTTTGATAATGTAATTATAATTAAAGGCCTCCTGTTCCAAGGCCCGTTCCAGTTCCGAGAAAAAAGGGTCAGTATTCAGATTAGAAGTGCGGGCCTGGAGGCAGTCAATATAATACAGTGGTTTTTCTTTTGGATCCGTTAGAGAGGTCCTGCGTTTCAGATTTTGGGCCAGGACATTTGGAGTATAACCATTTTTGCGCACAATAGACCAAATTTTATCACGGGTTTCTTTACTGGCAGCCCCCTGTTCCTTTCCGTTGATAACCCGGGAGACAGTTGAGATAGAGACGCCGGCTTCTTTTGCGATATCTTTTAAGATCATGGAATTCCCTCCTTGTCCTGGTCATATCTTATTTTCATTTCTTCTGCAAAGCATGGCACACAGCCTGCAGAGACAAATCCCGGGATACGTTTTGTATCCATATTTTCATTATATTGAAAAAATAAAATATTAAAACGCAAAAAAATACAAACGTTTGCGTAGAAAACTGTAATCTCTGTGTGCATAAAAAAGTTAAAGAAAACACAAAGATAATCATTAAATTGACTGTAAAAATACTAAAAATAGGAAAAACGTTTGTGTAAATAGGCGTTGAAACGAAAGAAAATACAAGATAAATTGGAGATAGTAACAAAAAGAGCGTGGATCAAATCATATTTGGGAGGTAAAAACATGAAGAAAAAATTGGCAGTATTGTTAATGGCAGGGCTTTTGGGTGTTACCCTGGCTGCATGCGGAGGCAGCAAAGAACAGAAGAAAGAATTGGAGACCACGGGAAATGAAAGTAAAAGTGAAGAAAAGATACCGCTTAAGATCAGCCACCATCCGTATCTGCACGCGCTGCCCAGTATCTATGCAGAGGATAATGGACTCTACGATGAATTCGACTATACCATTGATATGTATGCGGGAGGTCCTGTTCAGAACGAAGCTATTGCATCAGGCGCCTGGGAAGTTGGTACTACAGGAATCGGCGGAGCGGTTCTTGGGTGTCCTTCCTATAACATGAAAGTTATCGGATACGCCTGCGATGATACACAGGCACTGGATATCTGGGTGAGAAAGGACAGCGCGCTGGCCGGAAAGGAAGCAGATGAGATGGGAGTCAGAGGCAGTGCGGAAGACTGGAAGGGTAAAAAAATCCTCTGCCAGACAGGAACTACATGCCACATGACGTTGATAGCAACCCTTGAACATCTTGGCCTTACCATGAATGATGTGGAGATAATCGATACGGCGGTAGCACAGTCATATGCTGCATTTAAGGCAGGAGAAGCTGATATTGTTTGTCTGTGGTCACCATTCGGATATCAGGCTGAGGACGACGAGGGATGGGTAAAAGTGGCGGATGCAGGTCATCTGGGATTAAAGATGCCCACCTTGATCGTTGCCACAGAGGATGCGGTGAAGAACAGGCCGGAAGTGGTACAGGAATGGCTTAAGTGTTATCTGAAATCAGTGGAGGAATTGAGAGCAGATCCGGAGGGCAGTGCGAAACTTTTGTATGATTTTGAGGAGGAAGAGGGGATTTCCATGACTGAGGAAGCTGCGAAAAGAGATATAGAGACCCGTATTTTCCCTTCCCTTGAGGAAAACAAAAAAGCGTTTGCACAAGATGCGGACGGAAATAGCGCAGCCCAGGAGGATTTGCTGAAGTTTGCTGACTTTATGATATCACAGGGCAAATTAACAGAGGCGGACAAACAGGCCATGATCGATGATAAGGCAGTTGACGGAACTTTTATGGCAAAAGTTGCACTGGATTAAGGTGCTTATGAGGTAAGGACTATGAAAGAAACAGAAAAAATTGTGAGTTCTGTTCAGATTGAGGAGAAAAAGAGAGCTAAAGAAAAAATACATCTGTTTTTGATCTCAGCAGCCAGTGTCATTATATTTCTGGGAATTTGGGAGACGGCAGTGCGGCTGGCCTGGGTAAATCCTCAGTTTGTATGTTCTCCATCGGAGGCCTTCCTGGCATTTGTGGACAAACTCACTCAGCCGAATCCTGACGGGGCAGTCCTGGGGGTACATATCTGGGAAAGTTTAAAGCTGGCACTGATAGGTTATGTGGCAGCAGCAGTTATAGGAGTGCCTTTGGGGCTTCTTCTTGGATATTATCATACATTTGACCGGTTAGTAAACCCTATTTTTGAGATCATCCGTCCAATTCCTCCCATCGCCTGGATTCCATTGTCTGTTATCTGGCTGGGAATAGGAACTACGGCAAAATGTTTTATCATTTTTCTGGCTGCCTTTGTTCCCTGTGTGATCAACTCTTATACAGGTGTGAAGCTTACAAATTCTGTACTGATCGATGTGGCGAAGACATGCGGGGCAAGCAGGTGGAAGATTTTTATCACAGTCTGTACCCCTTCAGCTATGCCCTTGGCATTCACGGGTATCAGGGTGGCTTTGGGCAATGCCTGGTCCACTCTGGTTGCGGCAGAAATGCTCTCTGCCACTGCGGGATTAGGTTATATGATCCAGCAGGGGAGAGCGCTTGGAAGATCAGACATAATCATCGTTGGTATGCTTACGATCGGTGTCATAGGAGCTGTTCTCACGGCTGTTCTGAATAAATTGGAGAACAGGGTGATCAGATGGAGGGCCAAATAATGGAGAGACGTAAGATAAAAGACATTTGCCTGACATGTATATCCCTTATTGCCTTGGTTGTTCTATGGGTGATCGTTTCCAACAGTAAGCCTGATTTCTTTCCCACTCCCCAGGCGGCTTGGGAGAGATTTGTAAAGATGGCGGAAAAGCCCATCAGTAAAACTACGATCATGGGCCACATTTGGATCAGTCTGAAAAGAGTTTTGACTGCCCTTGTGCTGGCGGTTGTCTCAGGTATCGGTATCGGCCTGATCATGGGGTGGAGTAAAAAAGTGAACGCTGTGCTGAGTCCTATTTTGACGGCTCTGCGTCCGATCCCTCCTATTGCCTGGATACCACTGGTGATTCTATGGTTTGGAGTCGGTGAATTTTCAAAGGTTCTCCTGGTATTCATAGGCGCGTTTTTTCCGGTGGTATTAAATACGGCTACCGGTGTGAGTATGGTGGACCCTATGTACTTAAATGTAGGCCGTGTGTACAATGCCAATACCTTCCAAATGCTGCGCCATGTGGTTATGCCGGCAGCTCTCCCGGCTGTCATGGCGGGGGTAAAGATTGCGCTGAGCAGCGGCTGGATGGTTGTTGTGGCGGCAGAGATGATAGCCAGTAAATCAGGCCTTGGCTTCCTGATCACAAGAGGCAATGAGAGCTATGATGTGGCTCTTGTCCTGTGCGGAATGATATTGATCGGCCTGGTGGGCGCAGTTTTAAGTGCGGTCTTTACATTGATGGAGAGGTGGTTATGTCCGTGGACAGAAAAGAAAAACGGGTAAAATTAACATTAAAAAATATATCAAAATCCTTTTATGCCAGAAAGGAAATCTTCGAGGCCGTGAGTAATATTTCCATTGATGTCTACGAAAACGAATTTCTTGTCATACTGGGGCCTGGACAATGCGGGAAAAGTGTACTGCTGAACATGATAAGCGGACTGGAGGAGCCTACAGCAGGAGAGGTAATGTTCCCAAACAATGACGAAAAAAAAGTGGGTTTTGTATTCCAGAAGACAGCGGTATTTCCCTGGAAGACGGTCATGCAGAATGTGGAATTCTCCCAGGAGCTGAAAGGGGTCAATAAAGCGGAGCGAAGAAAACAGGCAGAGTATCTGATCGAGCTGGTCGGACTAAAGGGATTTGAAAATTCCTATCCGCGTCAATTGTCAGGAGGGATGAAGCAGAGAGTGGGAATCGCAAGAGCTTATTGCAGTAATCCGGATATTCTACTGATGGATGAGCCTTTCGGGGCACTAGACGCGCAGACACGGTATCAGATGGAGGAGGAAGTGCTGAGGATCTGGGAGAAGGAAAAACGCACGGTGATTTTCGTCACAAACAACATTGAGGAGGCTGTATATCTGGGAGATAGGATCATTCTGCTCAGTGAGTGTCCTGCGTCAGTGAAAGAAATTTATCCTCTGGAGGCCCTTCAGCGCCCAAGAGATTATGTGGATACAGAGTTTCTCAAAATGAGGGAAACCATAGAGAAAAATATGGATTTGGCATTATAAAAGAAGGCAGGATACACATATGGGAGAAGAGGTAAAGGTAAGGGTAGAAAACCTGACAAAGTGTTTTGGGGATTTAAGGGTTCTTGATAAGGTTTCCTTCCAGATTAAAAAAGGTGAGTTTGTATGTATTGTGGGTCCTACAGGCTGCGGAAAGACAACGTTTTTGAGGCTTTTGACAAAGCTCACAGAGCCGACGTCAGGAGAAATATACATAGACGGTGAGCCGGCGGATCCCCGGAAACATAACTTATCTTTTGTGTTTCAAGAACCTTCGGCATTTCCGTGGCTGACTGCAGAAGAAAACATCCAATATGGACTGAAGATCAAGAAAAGGCCGGCTCGGGAGATAAAAGCGCAGTCCGATAAGATCATTGGCTTATTGGGATTGGAGAAATTCCGAAAAGCATATCCCCATGAGATGTCAGTTAGTATGGAGCAGAGAGTGGTGATCGGCAGGGCTTTTGCCATGAATCCCGACTTACTGCTGATGGATGAGCCGTATGGTCAGATGGATATTAAAATGAGATATTTTCTGGAGGATGAGGTGATAAAGCTTTGGAAAGCAACAGGCAGTACGGTTTTGTTTATCACACATAATCTGGAAGAGGCAGTATACCTGGCAGAGAAAATACTGATTTTATCTAATAAACCTGCCAGGATAAAGGATGAGGTGTTTGTGGATCTGCCGAGGCCGAGAGATATTGCAGACGAAAAGTTTGTTGAGATCAGGAAAAAAATAACAGAGGAGATTAAGTGGTGGTAGACAGCGATCGTTATGTGTGGGGGAATACGGAGGACAAAACATGAAAAATCTCAAAGGGAAGAAAGTGTTGGTGACTGGGGGTGCGCAGGGGATCGGCTTTGCAGCCGCACAGTGTTTTGCCGAAGAAGGCGCGGATGTTTTTATAGCAGATATCAAGCTTGAAGATGCGGAGACAGCGGCGGAAAGACTGCAAAAGGAATATGGCATTACCAGCAGAGCATATATGCTGGACGTTGGTGACAGGGACAGTATCAGCTCTTGTTTTAGGACATACAAAAATGAACAGCAGACTCTGGATGTTTTGATTAATAATGCAGGTATCCAGATTCGCAGCCCATCTCTGGAATTTTGTGAAGAGAAGTGGGACCTGCTTATGGATATCAACTTAAAAGGTGCCTTCTTTTGTGCCCAGGAGGCAGCAAGTATGATGAAAGACGGGGGCGGCTCTATTGTAAATATTTCGTCAGGAACTTCTACGGAGACCCTGCCCGGAAGAGCGCCGTACTGTATCAGCAAGGCCGGGATCAACGGCATGACTGCTGTACTGGCAGCCGAGTGGGCAAAATATCACATTCGGGTAAATGCGGTTGCGCCGGGATGGATCCTGACCCAGTTATTAATGGACGGGATAAGTATGGGGATTGTCAGCGAAAAGCAGATAAAGGCAGCCGTTCCTATGAAAAGGCTGGCTGATGTCAGGGAAATTGCAGAGCCTATAGTTTTTCTGGCATCAGAGGAGGCCAGTTACGTGACAGGCCAGACTTTGTTTGTGGATGGGGGGCAGACGGCTCTGGGACTGCCCGATATGGAATTTTGAGGAGGTGTGTAAATGAGACTGCAGGAGAGAGAGCAGGAAGTGCTCAGACATGTTCAGGAAATACGGAAAAATACAGTGATCAGTCTGCACAGTGCAGGTTCCGGTCACCCGGGCGGAGCGTTGTCTATAGCGGAGATGTTGGCAGTACTGTATTTTTATGAGATGAATGTCAGCCCGGACAAGCCGGCAGAGGAAAACCGTGACCGTTTTGTTTTATCAAAAGGCCATGCAGCGCCTTCCTACTATGCTGTATTGGCAGAAAGGGGATATTTTGAGAAAAGTGTTCTGACTACGCTTAGGAAAATGGGGAGTATTCTTCAGGGGCATCCGGATATGAAAAAAGTACCGGGGGTTGACATGTCAACAGGCTCCCTGGGGCAGGGGATATCTGCAGCATGCGGCATGGCTCATTATGCAAAGAGAATGGGCAGAGACTACAGAGTTTATTGTATCATAGGGGACGGCGAAATGCAGGAAGGGCAGGTATGGGAGGCATTTATGAGCGCAGGGCATTTTAAGCTGGATAATCTTGTGGTGCTTTTAGACAACAACAACCTGCAGATCGACGGAAGAGTGGATGAGGTTATGTCTGTATATCCTGTGAGAGAAAAGCTGCAGGCTTTTGGATGGGAAGTGGAGGAGACAGACGGGCATGATGTCAAAGGGCTTATGGATTCGCTGGACCAAGCCAGACAGGTAAAGAATAAGCCTTTTTTTATCATAGCAAAAACAATAAAAGGCAAAGGAGTATCTTTTATGGAGAACCAGGCAGGATGGCATGGGGCTGCTGTCAATGACAAACAGTTTGAGCAGGCTATGAAAGAGTTGGGGGAGGAATGCATATGAGTTCAACGAGAGAGGCATATGGTGCTGCACTGACAGAACTGGCAGATAAATACGAGTTTTTTGTTTTTGATGCGGATTTGTCAAAAGCCACTCAGACCGTACATTTTGCCCAAAAATATTCCGGCCGATTTACAGATATGGGCATTGCTGAGTGTAATATGATGGGATATGCGGCAGGGTATGCTGCCAGCGGAGCGGTGGTATTTGCAAGTACATTTGCAGCGTTCGCGGCAGGCAGGGCTTATGACCAGATCAGAAACAGCATAGCCTATCCAAACCTGAATGTGAAGATTGCAGCTACCCACGGCGGTGTATTGATCGGTGCCGACGGCGGTTCTCATCAGTGTGTGGAAGATTTGGCCCTTATGAGGGCAGTTCCAAATATGACAATTCTCTATCCTGCAGATACCACAGAAACAAAAAAATGTGTGGAAGAGGCGATCCAATATAAAGGACCCGTTTATCTCCGGTTCGGAAGACTGGATTCTCCGGAAATCTATACAGGAAACAGGGTATGCAGAGCAGGGATCGGAAAAGGTACTTTAGTAAATGAGGGACAGGATATAACCATCGTGGCTGTGGGGGATCTGGTCAGCAGAGCCTTGGAAGCTGCCCGGATAATGGAAAAGGACGGTATCTCCGCCGATGTCATAGATATGGCATCTGTCAAGCCTATGGATGAAGATCTGCTTTTGGAATCTGTAAAAAAGACAGGGTGTGTAGTGACTGCAGAAGACCACAATGTACTGGGGGGATTAGGAGGGGCGGTCAGTGAAGTGCTCTCCAAAAAGTATCCGGTACTGGTAGAAATGATTGGGATACAGGATGAATTTGGCTGTTCAGGAAAGCCTGAAGAGCTGGCTGAATATTACGGGCTGACCAGTAAAAATATTGTAGATGCTGTATATAAAGTAATAAAAAGAAAAGAAGGGAAATCATGAGAAAAATTGTTTTTGAAGGTCCCAAAAGAGCAGTGATCCAAGAAGCTGAGAGACCAGTGTGCGGAACCGGACAGGTATTACTGAAGATGAAACGGGTTGGAGTATGCGGAACAGATATTCAGGTATTTGCAGGAAAAAACAGATATATGGAATTCCCTGTTGTACCGTTCCACGAGGGGATCGCTGTGGTTGAAGAGACAGGGGAAGGTGTGAATGATATAGCACCGGGCTGCCTGGTGACGATCCGCCCTATTCTTAGCTGCAATACGTGCTATTCCTGCAAAAAAGGCAGAAAAAATGCCTGTATGAACTTTAATTCATTGGGAGTTCAGTCCGATGGTCTTGGCGCAGATTATTTTGCAGTCAGCAGGGAATATGTATATCCGCTTGAGCAGGATGCGGATCTGGACAAAGTTATTTTTATCGAACCCTTTGCCGTGGGGGTACATGCGGCTTATCAGGGCGGAGTGAAGGGGAAAACAGTTTTAGTTGTGGGAGGCGGTACAATAGGAAATTTTACAGCCCAGGCATGCAGACTTGCCGGTGCGGAAAAGACCGCGGTCTGTGATATCAGTCAGGATAAGATTGGGATGGCTGAGAAGTCGGGGATTGACTTTGCGGTTAATACATCAGAGCTTACCCTGGTACAGGCAGCGCAGAAATGTTTCGGGGATTTTCCTGATGTGATCATTGACTGCGCAGCGGTGCCGGCAGTTTTTTCCCAGATCTTAGAGATGGCAGGTAAGACGACCGATATTGTGATAGTTGGAAATTACAGTGTTTTGGTGGAAACAGACATTGCAAAAATCCAGAGAAATGAACTGACGGTGAAAGGATGTATCACATACCGAGAGGAAGATTTTATAAGGGCAAAGGAGTTGATAGAGGAGGGCAGTGTCTATCTGGACGGTTTTATATCAAAAAGGTATTATTTCTCCCAGGTCCAGGAGATGATGGAGCAGGCATTGGAGAATAAAGGGATAAACATGAAAACGATCATGGACTTTGAGGAGGAATGAGAATGTATCATATTGCACCTACAATGCTATGTGCAGACCTTTTCCAAATGAGAGAAAGCATGGACGTTCTGGATAAGCTTGGGATCGACTGGTTTCATATAGATGTTATGGATGGAAATTTTGTGCCGAATTTTGCATTTGGTACGGATTTTCTGAGACAGATGACAGCAGTGGGGAAAAGTCCTTTTTACCTGCATCTGATGGCTGTCCGGCCGGAGGACTACGTGGATTTGTATGCTAAGATCGGAGTGAGATATTATTGTTTTCACTATGAAGCGGCTAAGAACCCGTTTCGGCTGTGCCGGCAGATCAGAGCGCTGGGGATGAAGCCTGCAATTGCTTTAAATCCGGCTACGCCCATCAGTGCTCTGCAGGATTTGATTCCCTATCTGGAAGCGGTGACACTTATGTCAGTGGAACCTGGGTTTTCGGGGCAGAGTTTTATGGATTTTACATACCGCAGAATAAAAGAGTTAAGGGAAATGGCAAAAGAACATAAGCTTTTGATCGAGGTAGACGGCGGTGTAGATAATGATATCGCAAAGAAGTGTATGGATGCGGGCTGTGATGTTGTGGTAGGAGGATATTTTACAATATTTCAGAAGAAAAAGTCAATAGAGGATAATTATAATGCGTTTCAAATGGCTGTAAAAGAATGCCGGACCGGGAGATGAGCAGTATGGAGTTGAAAGAGTTAAAACAAATGGTAGTGGAGGCAAATAAGGAACTGCCCCGCCGGAAATTAGTCAAGTATTCCTGGGGGAATGTGAGTGCAGTGGACCGAGAGAAAGGTGTTATTGTCATAAAACCTGTTGGGGTGCCTTATGAGGAACTGACAGAGGAAAATATCAGTGTTGTGACAATGGATGGAAAAATACTGGGGGAATCCTGGACTCCATCTGTGGATTTGGATATTCACAGGGCGGTTTATGAGAATTTTTCCGGTGTCAATGCCATTGTCCATACACACTCCACTTATGCCACAATCCTGGCTCAGCTCAGGCGCCCGTTAGTCTGCTTTGGGACTACACATGCAGACTATTTTGCGGATGATATTCCATGTGTCAGAGAGTTAGAGGAGAGAGAGGTCCTTGATAGGTACGAATGGAATACAGGAATGTCTATTGTTGACTACTTTAAAGAAAAGCATATTTCTCCGGAGGATATTCCGGCTGCCCTCACACCGGGACATGGCCCGTTTACATGGGGAAAAGATGTGTGGGACGCTGTTCACAAATCAGTTGTGTTGGAAGAAATAAGCAAAATGGCGGTTTGTATGTTATGCATAGACAAAAATGCACAGCCTTTGAAACGGTCGGTGGCAGACAGACATTATAACAGAAAACATGGGGCTGATGCGGCATTCACAAAAGATGATTATGGGCATGGGATGGTACAGAGACAGACGGATGTGGAGATGCGTTGATACAGAGACAGACGGATGTGGAGATGAATCGATGCAGAGGCAGAAGGATGTGGAGATAAGTTGATACAGAGACAGAATGATTGGGGGGATTCAAAGGATGAAGTATATATTTGCGAACTTAAAGCGGTTCGATATACCAAAGGAAATGGACGGAATTAATGGTTTGGCGCCGGTCAATAAGTGGGGAAGCTGTCTGACCAAGCAGATTCGTGAGACTATGAACCAATATGGTGATCAGGCAGAAATTGCTGTTTTCTATCCGGAAGCCTATCTGCTTCAGGCGGCGGAGGCAAAAGGTGTAGAGGATAAATGGAAGATAGGAGTGCAGGGCGTTTACCGGAAGGATACGGAAAGAGGAGGAAATTTTGGCGCATTTACCACCAACAGAACGGCTAAAAGCGTAAAATCCATGGGATGTGAATACGTTCTGATCGGACACTGTGAGGAGCGCATGGATAAAGCCGGAGTTCTGGCTGAGGCGGGAGTTGTGGATCCCGGAGCTGTGAACAGAATTTTAAACGAAGAGATATCCTGTGCGGTAAAGGCAGGACTTTCCGTTTTGTATTGTGTGGGAGAGACAGAGGAGGAACAGGACAAATGGCAGGAGGTGATCGGGCAGCAGCTGGATATGGGGCTGGGTCAGGTAGAACTGTCCCGGGTCGCTGTAGCTTATGAACCTCTTTGGGCAATAGGGCCAGGGAAACCTGTCCCGGATGCTGATCACATTTCAAAGGTGGCCAAATTTATTAAATCACGCACAGGCGGCTGTCCGGTGATATACGGCGGCGGACTGAAAGAGGAAAATGCCCGGATGCTGGCAGAAATCCCGTGCGTGGATGGGGGACTTATCGGGTTGACAAAGTTCAGCGGTGATATTGGATTTTATCCGGAGGGTTTTGCTGCCATCGTAGAAAAATATCTGGGAGAAGGTAAAGGAGAAGATAAGGGAGAAGGTGAAAGGGTATGAAATTGGAGTTTGAATATGGTACAGGTACCATGATGGCTGATCTGCCGGATGAACTGACAGACGTTTTTATTCCGGGCATAACGGTTTCTGATCCTGCTTGTATTTCCAGAAATCAACTGGTAAATAAGACAAGGGAATCTATTTTACACCCTGTAGGAATGCCGCCCCTTTCAGAGTTGGCTGGTAAGGGCAGTACAGTGACAATAACCATTCCCGATATAGTAAAAGGAGGGTGCCAGCCTACTTCCCATAGAAAGCTTGCGGTTAAACTGATTCTGGAAGAGTTATATAAGGCCGGGGTGGAGAAAAAAGATATTCTTCTGATATTTTCCAATGGACTGCATCCCAGAACTAATAAAAAGGAGATGCAGCAAATTCTGGGAGATGAACTTTTTCACGAATTTTATTATTCTCATCAAATCATCAGTCACGACAGTGAAGATTATGAGCACCTGGTTGATCTAGGCTGCACAGAACGCGGCGACAGGGTTTTGATGAATAAGTATGTTTATGATTCGGATGTACCTGTTTTGATCGGGCATACCCAGGGGAATCCCTATGGCGGTTATTCCGGCGGGTACAAACACTGCGCAACAGGAATAACACACTGGCGGAGTATTGCGTCACATCATATTCCAGATGTGATGCACGGAAGTGATTTTACACCGGTCAGTAATCATTCTCTCATGAGGACAAAGTTCGATGAGATTGGCATGTATATGGAAAAATGTATGGGCAGAAAGTTTTTCTGCTGTGATGCTGTCCTGGACTCCATTTCCCGGCAAATAGAAATCAACAGTGGTTATGCAAAGGAAATGCAGCCGCTCTCATGGCAGACAGCAGACAAAAGGACATATGTGCCATGGGCGGAGAAAAAATACGATGTGATGCTGTTCGGCATGCCGCAGGATTTCCATTACGGTGATGGTATGGGAACGAATCCGATCCAGATGATGCAGGCTTTGTCGGCACAGATCATCCGCCATAAGAGGGTGATGAGTGACAATTGTGTGATCATATGTTCTTCTATCTGTAATGGATACTTTCACGATGAACGCTGGCCATATCTGCGAGAACTATATGAAATGTTCCAGCATGATCATATGAATATACTTCCGGATATGGACAAGTACGGGGAGTATTTTGCTACGAATGAGGAATATATAAGAAAATACCGTTTTGCCGGTGCATTTCATCCTTATCATGGATTTTCTATGATGAGCTGCGGTCATATAGCAGAAATGAATACCTCTGCGATATATATCGTTGGTGCGCAGGAGCCTGGAATTGCAAGGGGGATGGGGTTAAAGACTCGGGCCACTTTTGAGGAGGCATTGGAGGATGCTATGAAAAAATATGTTGGGGTTAAGCCTAATATTCTGGCTTTGCCGCTGGCCTTTAAGAGGGCTTCAGTGCATCTTTGTATGAAAGAGGAGTAAAGGAAGGAAATATAAGCGTGGGAGCGGAAAGCGGGGAACATGAAGTTCTCCGTTTTTTTGTGGGATTTTTATTATTGTCCATACAACCACAATTCGGTGAAGCGTGCTGCCTGGCATGGAGTGAACGGTAACTCATTATTATGATTTGTATAAAATGCAGGTGTAAAGAGGTTTGACACCTTATAAGCCGGTGTGTTAAGATGAATTTAATTAAAGTGGTGGGAGAGTAGGATATCCACTGCGAAATAAAACAACGAAGTCTGTCATTAGGGGAATCAGGTGTAAATCCTGAGCGATGTGGTCACTGTAAGTGGGAATTAGAAATCCCATGAGCCAGAATGCCTGATGCCGGATGGAATGAAGCTTCCGAACAAAGCCATGCATTCCGGATTCTCTATAGAAACATATACTGATTCGGAAACGGACCGGCCACGGAAGCGGGTCTGTTTTTTTACGTTTAGAGGAAGGAGAAGAACATGAAAGAGAAAAGCAGCACCAAGAAAATCGTAATAGGAGCAGCCGCCCTGGTCATCGTATGTGCAGCCCTGCTACTCATTTACAGGAATTTCATGCCAAAAGGTATGGAAGGAGAAAAAACCATAACAGTAAAGGTGGTACACGGAGACGGCAGCGAGAAAGATTTTAAGTACGGGACAAACGAAGCATATTTAGGAGCTGTTATCCAGGAGAATAAGCTGGTGGAAGGTGAGGATGGACCTTACGGGCTTTTCATGACATCGGTGGATGGAGAGAAAGTGGATGATTCCAAACAGCAGTGGTGGTGCCTGACAAAAGGCGGAGAACAGGTCAATACATCAGCGGATCAGACGCCCATAGAAGACGGGGATACATTTGAACTGACCCTGACGGAAGGCTATTGATTGAAAGGATGCGATATACCAATGAAAACAAGGTCTCTTGTTATTATGGCAATGCTGACAGCCATTCTGTTTCTGGGACAGGTATGCATGGCATTTCTTCCTAATATTGAAGTGGTTACATTGCTGGTGATCCTGTACACACAGGTGTATAGGAAAAAGGTTTTCTTCATTATCTATGCGTTTGCACTGCTGGAAGGTGTGTTTTACGGCTTCGGCCTCTGGTGGTTTAATTACCTGTATGTCTGGAGCATCCTGGCACTGATCGTTCTGTTGGTGCGAAGTGAGTCACCCCTTGTGTGGAGCATGATCTCAGGAGCCTATGGCCTGGCCTTTGGCTTTTTATGTGCGCTGCCCTATTTTGTGTCAGGCGGTGTGGGCGGCGGTCTGGCCTATTGGATCTCAGGTCTGCATTTTGACGTGCTGCACTGTGTCGGCAATGTAGTGGTCTGTCTGGTATTATACAAGCCGCTGTATTATATTTTGAAGAAGCTTGAAAACAGCCGGCAGGTCAGTGTACACTCAAGTCCTCAGATCCATTAGAGGATGCCGAGGGCTGCTGACAGATTCGTGAACACCAAATTCCGGATTCATTTTGCCTTAATACTATTTTACCACATACCTTGCAGGAACTTGGGGGAATACGAAAAGCCTCCTTTGCGGATACTAAAGAAATCAGGTATCTGTAAAGGAGGCTGTTTTATGCTGATCATAAATGGAAAAATATTTACAATGACCGGAAAACCGGTAGACTGCGGATATGTAAGAACCGAAGGCGAGGTTATTACAGAGGTGGGAACAATGTCTTCCCTGGACAGGAGACATAAGGGAGAAGAAGTTCTGGATGTGGACGGTGCCTGGGTGATGCCCGGGCTGATCGAAGCTCATGCCCATATCGGGATTTCGGAGGAGAAGTGGGGGGCTATCGGGGATGACTGTAATGAGCAGACCAGTCCTGTGACACCGGCTCTGCGGGCAATTGACGCTGTGAATGCCATGGACCCGGCATTCCATGACGCCATCAAAGCAGGGATCACTTCTGTCATGACCGGACCGGGAAGTGCCAATGTAGTGGGAGGACAGTTTGTCTTTATGAAGACGCAGGGGCGGTGCGTGGACAATATGGCCCTCCTTGATCCGGCAGCTATGAAGGCAGCGCTGGGGGAAAATCCCAAAACCGTTTATGGGGACCAGGGAAAATGTCCCTCTACCAGAATGGGAGCGGCAGCGCTTTTGCGCAGAACACTGACGGAGGCTGTACAGTACAGGAAGGACAAGGAGCGGGGCAGACTGGACAGGGAAGATTTTGATATAGAACCGTGGATGCCGGTTCTTCAGAAGGTGATCCCATTGAAGGTACATGCGCACAGGGCAGATGATATTCTGACCGCGATCCGTATTGCAAAGGAATTTAACATAGATATCACCATAGATCACGGCACAGAAGCCCATCTGGTGGTGGATGAGGTGAAAAAATCAGGATTTCCTGTGATCGTGGGCACGGACTTGACTTCACGTTCCAAATTGGAAGTGCAGAATATGAGTTTTAAGACTAATAAAATATTGGCGGAGGCAGGCGTGCTCATTGCCGTGACCACAGATCATCCGGTGGCACTGATCCAATATCTGCCCCTGTGCGCAGGCCTTGCCGTGAAAGAAGGGCTGCCTATGGAGGAAGGCCTGAAAGCCATCACCATTAATCCCGCAAAAATATGCCGTGTAGAACAGAGGGTGGGAAGTCTGGAAGCCGGAAAAGACGCAGATATTGCCATTTTCACAGGAAATCCTATGGAGATTTTTACAAAGACGCTTTATACCATTATAGATGGTGAAATTATCTATAACGGAATGAGAGAGGAAGAATCATTTTCTGATACCCAGGGAAGAACAGTAAAAGATATGAAAAAAAACGAGCAGGGGGATAATTAGTAGTATTCTGCAGTCCGCTGTGGTAAGATAAATTATAAGGATTCAGTGGGTCTGCGCATTTACTGCGCGCTGGCCGTAAGAAGGCTTTTTGCCTATAACTGTAAAGGTACTGAACAGATACGATGAATTTATCATAGGCGGACTGCAGCTTTATGCCTGTCAGACCGCAGGGACAAAGGAGGATGTAAGTGTGGCAAAATTCAAATGCAGTGTATGTGGGTATATTTTTGAAGAGACAGAGGAAAAAAAGTTTACAGACTTAAAGCAGTGTCCTGTATGTAAGCAGCCGGCTTCCGTATTTGTACGCATAGAGGAGGAAGAGGAGGTGCAGGCACAAAAAAGTCCGGATGAAGGCACTCCCCTTGATTATCCCCCCGAATATGTGCGCCGTGATGCTTCCTGCCGCTACATGGCAGAAATCCATCAGATGGCAGTCACCGGAAAACCGATCATCGAAGCCATGGGCACGCAGATGAAAATGCCCAATTGGGATGATATCCTGATACTGGGCGCCCAGCTCAATCCTCCGCCGCTTATGGAGAACGAGCCGGTGAACACCACTACAGTCATTGGTAAGCATGCCAAGAAGCCAATGGTTCTGGATATGCCGGTCTACATATCCCATATGTCCTTCGGGGCTATGTCAAAGGAGATGAAGACATCTCTGGCAAAGGGCAGCGCCATGGCCGGGACTGCCATGTGCAGCGGAGAGGGAGGTATTCTGCCTGAGGAAAAAGCGGCTGCATATAAGTACATATTTGAATATGTTCCAAACCACTACAGTGTTACGCCTGAGAATCTGTCCACAGCGGATGCCATAGAAATTAAAATCGGCCAGGGTACAAAGCCGGGAATGGGCGGCCATCTGCCTGGTGAAAAGGTGACACCTGAGATTGCGGCCATCAGGAATAAACCTCTTGGGCAGGATGTCATCAGTCCGTCCAAATTCCCTGACGTGAATACAAAAGAGGATTTAAAGGCGCTGGTGGATCAGCTCAGAATGGCCTCCGGAGGGCGCCCCATAGGGATCAAGATCGCGGCGGGGAAAATAGAGAAGGATTTGGAATATTGTGTGTTTGCAGCACCTGATTTTATCACAATTGACGGCAGAGGAGGGGCTACCGGAGCCAGCCCTAAATTGGTGCGGGACTCCACCAGTGTGCCTACGATCTATGCGCTTCACAGAGCCAGAAAATATTTGGACAGTGTGGGTGCTGAGATCGATCTTGTCATCACCGGCGGTCTGCGAGTGTCCTCGGATTTCGCAAAAGCCATTGCCATGGGTGCGGACGCCGTGGCCATTGCCTCAGCAGCCCTGATCGCTTCCGCCTGTCAGCAGTACCGCATCTGCGGTTCCGGCCAGTGCCCCGTAGGTGCGGCAACCCAGGACCCGGAACTCAGGCAGCGCCTGAAAGTGGATGCAGCAGCGAAAAGGACAGCAAATTTTCTGAACTGCAGCAAAGAGGAGCTGAGAACCTTTGCCAGAATCACAGGGCACAGAGATGTACATGAACTGAATGTGGAGGACTTGTGTACCATCAGCCGTGAGATTTCAGAATACACGGATATTGCCCACGCCTGACAGCTTTTACAGAATAAATAATGTTATAAAAACAGAATGAAAAACCATATAGACATATAGAGTGGGAGAAAGCAGTTTACTGCTTTCTCCTGTTTTTTATGATTGTAAACAATACAGCTTTGGTTATATAATTTATGTTATGTCGAATAATGACGAATATGGTCGCAAGCCAAGATTGGGGGATGTTATGAAGAGCAGAAAAAAATTGGGGCGCAGCATTATGGATATGGGACTGAGACAAAAGACAGTGGCTCTGGCTATGATGTTTTTCGCTGTGGTGGTCGTCTTGTCCAGTGCCACTTTTTTTACCATATACGAAAATATGAGGATAGAGACCACAAAAAAGGCTGTGGAAAGCCTTACGGCGCAGAAAAAAGAGGAGGTGGAATCTTATTTTGACAACCTGGAAAGTTTGGCCTACAGCATAGGATTCTCTTCCTGGATGCAGACCCTGTTCCAGCCCAAAAGTCTGGACACGCGCACCATGCAGGAGGTCTCTGAAAATATCGAATATTTTCTGGGAACCATATCAGGTATGAATGAGGGGGTCCGTCTGGCTGCCATCATGGACAGCGGAGAACGCCTTCAGGGGACATCACCTTTTCATCTGGATTACTCTGTACACCTGGAAAGAAAGAGCTGGTACCCTGTATTCCTCTACAATGGAAAATACATTGAGGAAGGAGAGGGGAAAGGACTGTATACAAAGGGCCAGGGGTGGTATATGAACATCTATTATCCCATCAACAACCAGTATTCTCTTGAACAGGAAGGTATCCTGGCTGTCACGCTGCCTGTGCAGAACATTCTGCGTTTTACAGATATGGGGGCAAAGGGTGAATACATGACTATAAAAAACAGCAGTGGAAAAGTCATAGCCTCCAGTCTGCCTGAAAAGATATCAGAAGAGATAGAGAAAAGGCCTTCCTATTACAGCAAAAGAACAGCGGAGATTGATATAGGAGGGGAATTCTGGACAGCGGAGGTGATCCTGGACACATCAGGTCTTGCTGTGGACAGCAGGAACATCTGGCTGGGTTTTGGAGCAGCTCTTCTGCTGGCAGCAGTGTTCTTTTTACTGGCATCCGTCATGTTCTCCAGATACCTGACAGTGCCTATTCTGGAATGCAGGGATGCCATGACAAAAATCCGCAACAACCAGATGGGTATCACCATGGAAAACCATTATCATGACGAGATTGGGGAACTGATAGACGGATTTAATGAGATGTCCTGTTCTATCTGTGACCTGATAGAAAAGAACAGAGTGATCAGCACTCTCCAGAAAGAAACAGAATACCAGATGCTGCTGCAGCAGATAAATCCTCACTTTTTATATAATACACTGGAGATCATAAACGGTCTTATATTGAGCCACGAGGAAGAGTCAGCGGTGAGTATCTGCGAGAATCTGGGAAGTATGTTCCACTATAATCTGAAGCAGGAAAAATGGATCAGTGTGAAGGAGGAGATGGCCTACATTCGCCAGTACCTCCTCATCATGAAGTATAAAATCCCTGGATTGTCTGTCTTCTGCCAGACAGAGGAGGATGTGGAGAAGAAAAAGATACTCAAGGCAGTCCTGCAGCCACTGGTGGAAAACTGTATCAGACATGGATTTGCACAGAAGACAGAGGAATGCTGTATATCTATATCCATTGAGAACCAAGACGGGAAGATGTGCATTTCCATTATGGACAACGGCAGAGGAATTTCCAGGGAAAAATACATCAGCCTTGTAAAGGAACTGCAGGATATCAGGGATAACCCAAACCAGAGAAAAGAATCATCAGCGCACATTGGTATCTGGAATGTGTTCCACAGGCTGTACCTGGAGTATGGAGACGCCATGGACTTCCAGATCATATCTAAAGAAAACGCGGGGACAAGAATACAGATGGTACTGCCGGGGGAGGACGAACATGATTAAAATATGCATTGCCGACGATGAAGAATATGTATTGAAGAGCATACGCCGCAGAATTGAACAGTCCGGCCTGGATGTGGAGATCGCAGGCACGGCGAAGAACGGAGTGGAAGCCTATGAGCTGTATGAAAAGGTAAATCCTGACATTTATTATGTGGATATCAATATGCCTCTGTGCAGCGGACTGGACTTTGTGGAGAGAGTCCGAACGCTGGATAAGAACAGCATAACAAAGTTTATAATTGTCAGCGGCTATGATGATTTTGCCTACATGAAAAAGGCCATAAAAACGGGTGTTGTGAATTACATTATGAAGCCTATTTCCCAACAGGAATTTATGGATACCCTGAGGGAGGCGTGTGAGGATATTGAGGCGCTCAGGGAAAAGCAGATAGAGGAGTACGGAAGGCAGTGGGAGTTTTTTCAGGACTACATGGAGCGCCGGGAGAAGTTTTCTGGGACAGCCCTTTTGTTTTATGGAGAGGATGTTCTGGCTGGCATCAGGGAAGCCGCAGAGGGACTGAGGGAAATTCTGCATGAGAAGATTTCCCATGATTCTTGGGATCATATCCGATTCCACGGAAGTGAGCATCTGGCCATGCTTCTGGGTTCCGGTGTGTGGCTGAATGAAAAGCAGATCTGCGCGCTGTGGGAGGAGACAGGAAAATATCAGGAGGTATATCTGGCGTATAAAACGGGTAGAGATATGAAAGTGACGGATATGGCAAATACTCTGGAGTACGCCATGCTCGGCAGGTTTTTCCCCGGTGCCCTTCATATTATGGAGGCGGACAGGCCTGCGGATCGTGGCGGAGAGATGAACCTGGAAGTTCTTGACAGGGCTATAGAGAATACAAGAGAAGAAAAGTGGGAGGAAGAGGTGGAGAGCGCTTTTGATGAAATCTTTGCGCACAGAGACAACAGGGGCCTTTTAAAATCCTTTTACCATTCCGTTTTGATCCTTACTGCCAATAAATATACCCAGCACAATTTTGAGATCCCTGAAAAGCTCAAGACAGAGCTTTATCCGTTTTCCCTGATGAACTGTGCAGATCAGGAGGAAATACGCCATAAGGTGAAGGGCTATATCAGGATGATACACGAGAAGATAGCCGGAGAGTCTGAAAAGGACGGCCTTGTGCAGCAGGTGATCCGATTTCTGGAGACACATTATACGGAGGACATCAGTCTCACAGATGTAGCAAATGAATTTTTTGTGGTACCCAACTACCTTGCAAAGAAGTTCAAAGAAAAGAAGAATATGACAGCCATGCAGTATCTGGAGAATTTCAGGATGGAGAAGGCTGCGGATTACCTGAGAAACACAGAACAAAGTGTCACGGAGATCGCCGGTAAGGTGGGATATAACGATGCAAATTATTTTACACGTACCTTTAGAAAACGGTACGGTATATCCCCCAGGGAGTATAGAAACAGGCAGAGGGTGGATTTGTGCTAGTTATTGGAAGGAAATGTACTAGTTTGGAAAAGCCTGTTTTTATAAAATGAACTTATCAAACAGAGGAACAGTAATAAGAAGGAGGAAACAAAATGTTTAAGAAGAGTTTAGCCGTTATACTGGGCACCTGTATGGTTTGTTCATTGGCAGGATGCGGCAGTGCGCCGGATTCGGGGTCCGGAAATTCAGGAGCAGACAGTAAGAAAGAAGCGTCAGCGGGCGGCAAAAAAGTAGTGAGCTTTTATTCCTGGTCCGAGAGCGCGGAACAGGACTTTGACAAGGCAGTGGTAGCCCAGTATGAGAAAGAACATCCGGATATAGATATAGAGGAAAACTTCATTCCCTATAATGAATATCTGAGCAAAATGAATACCATGGCTGCAGCGGACAGTCTCCCGGATGTGTTCAAGATGCCTGAGGGAAGCGTGCTGGAGTGGGGGTCCAAGGGGGCGCTTCTGGATCTGGCGCCTTTATATGAGAAAGCGGGAGTAAAACCGGAAGATATCATGCTGGAATCCACTGTTTTTAGGAGCGGAGAAAATATTTGGGGCAGCGGCTGCAATGTGGCGACGATCGCCCTGTATTATAACAAGGATCTTCTGAAAGAGGCAGGCGTGGAATTCCCCACAACAGACGCGGACAACCCCTGGACCTGGACAGAATTTGTGGAAAATGCAAAAAAACTCACAACAGACGGCAGTGGAAAGCATCCTGGTGAAGATGGGTTTGACACGGACAATGTCAGCGTGTATGGTACTATGATGCCTACAGACTGGGTTATATTTACACCCCTTTTATATACCAATGGTGTTGGAATCGCCAGCGAAGACGGAACCAAGTTGGAGATCAATTCTGAGAAAGGGCTGCAGGTGATCCAGGGGATCGCAGATCTGTCTTTGAAAGAAAACTGTGCACCTTCTGTGGGAATGGCCAAAGGCGCGTTTGCAGATAAGAGTACCATGCTTATGAATGGTCAGGTTGCCATGCTGATCGACGGTTCCTGGGCATTGAGCAACTATTCAAATGAAGGCTTTGACGTGGGCGTGGCACAGATCCCGGCCTTTAGCCAGGCGGCAAATATGAGCTGGACAGCAGGTATCTGTATGTCACCAAAGAATGCCGAAAATGAGGAGGCCTTTGATTTTTACCGGTACTATACTGACTTTAATGAGGCAGTCAACGCGGCAAATGAGAACCAGGTGGCACTGGGCGGACTTCCCCATACATTGGACGTCTTTGACGGCGGAGAGAATGAAAAGGCATGGATGTCCACTTATACCAATATAGACGAGAGCAGCAATTGTGAAGCATTCAAAAATATCCTGAACCAGGAAAATACACGTGTGGGAGAGAATATAACCCTCAAGAATTTCCCGGTTATTGTAGACAATACTATCATTCCTATCCTGGACAATGTATGGCTGGGAGAACAGACAGCAGCAGATGCCCTTGGTTCTCTGGATGTGTCCTCAGAACTGCAGGGAACATGGAATTGACATGAGCCTTTGTGTCTCAGGAACGCAGGTTCCTGAGACATTTCTGAAAAGAGGACAGACCGTGTCAGGAGGAAGATATGAATAAAAAAGCTACAAAAACAAAAATGAATATAAAAGAAAAAAGTCAGTTGAAATGGGGATATTTCTTTATCGCTCCGGCCATCATAGGCCTCATCTGTTTCAGCTTTGGTCCCATGCTGTTCAGTCTGGGTATCAGTTTTACAAAATGGGATGTGATCTCCGCAAAAGAATTCATAGGGCTTGACAATTATAAGGCGCTGTTTCATGATCCCCTGTTTTTTAAATCTTTGAAGGTTACGTTATATTACACTCTTTTAAGTGTACCTCTGATCACCTGCATTCCGCTGTTGATCGCCATGCTGCTGAACACAAAGGTGAAAGGGATTTCCATATTCAGAGCCATATTTTATGTACCATCCATAGTTCCTATTGTTGCCAGCGCGGCTGTGTGGATGTACATCTATAATCCCATGTACGGACTGCTCAACAGTATCCTGAAGGCACTGGGCCTTCACACACAGAATTTCATATTCAGTGAGGGCGGCGCGGTGCCTTCCCTTGCGGTGATGGCACTCTGGGCAGCGGGAAATACAGTGGTCATATATCTGGCAGGTCTGCAGGGCGTGTCCCGGCAGTTGTATGAGGCGGCGGAGATTGACGGGGCAGGTGCCGTTGCCAGGTTCTTTCACATAACGGTTCCTATGATGACACCTATCATTTTCTACAACTTTGTAATGGCGATCATCAATTCCATGCAGATATTCACACAGGCGTACATTATGACAGACGGAGGGCCGGCAAATGCCACCTTCTTCTATTCCCTGATGGTATACAGGACGGCATTTAAACAGTCACGGATGGGATATTCGGCTGCTATGTCTTGGATTTTCTTTATCATCATTGCGGTTCTCACGCTTATTGTGTTTAAATCCCAGAAGAAATGGGTCGTTTACGAGAATGGAGATTGACGTATGAAGAGTAAAAAGCAAAAGAGGGTCAAGATTACCTGTTACATATTATTGATAGTGATATCCATTACCATGCTGTTTCCGTTTTTCTGGATGGTGCGCAGCGCATTCATGACAAACAGGGAGATCACAACGGTTCCGATCAAGTGGATTCCCTCCCGGTTCAGCTTTGACAATTTTAAGGAGGCGTTTACAAAGGATTCCTTTGGAAGATACTTTTTGAACTCCGCGGTCATTGTGGTTGTGAACATGGTTGGTTCTATCTTAAGCTCCAGTTTTATCGCATTTGGTTTTTCAAGGCTGAAATTCAAGGGCCGCAATATCTGGTTCGCGCTGCTTTTGTCCACCATGATGATACCATACACGGTCCTTATGATCCCGCAGTTTCTGATATGGCAGTCTGTGGGCGGGTACAACACGTTCCTTCCTCTTACGGTTCCCTGTTTTTTCGGAACAGCGTTTAACGTGTTCCTAGTGAAGCAGTTCTACAGCGGGATACCAAAGGAGTATGATGAGGCGGCACTTGTGGACGGAGCGAATTATTTTACCATCTATGCAAAGATCATCATGCCCATGGCAAAACCGGCGCTGTGTACAGTGGGCGTCTTTACCTTTATGAATACATGGAATGATTTTATGGGACCGCTGCTCTACCTGGATGACCAGAAGCTGAAAACAGTCTCTTTGGCACTGCAGAATTTTATGGGGCAGCACAACAGCCAGTGGAATCTGCTGATGGCAGTGGCCACAGTCATTACGATCCCAATGATCGCCGTATATTTTGCGGCGCAGAAATATTTTATTGAAGGAATCACATTTTCAGGATTAAAAGGATAACAGCAGGAGGTATTGAAAGTGAAGCTTAATTTAATGGAGGTGCCGTTCAGCACCAGAGGGTCTTATCTGGCAGTGTCCTATCTGGAAGGGAAATTCCAGGGAAAGGAAGTTGAGACCGGACTGTATCTCAGAACGGTTCACGGTTCTGCAAAATGTTCTTTCCTTGCCCGTATCACTCCGGTGCACGAGAAAAAAGCACTGCAGTATACATATGAGGCAAAGCCTCAGAATATCAGAATCCACACAGAATACGGGGAGGCGGGAATTGCCTTTGCGGATGATAAGACAATGGTGTTTAACGGGGATGTGGATCTGGAGCTGGACTTTATGTCAGAGGGGACTATGTTTACCTTTGCGCAGCCCTGGAAGTCAGGGGACAGGGATTTTTATCTTGTAAATTGTTTTAACGGCAACTCCCGCTATATGCTCCGTGCCGGGGAGGGTACCATCACACTGGACCAGAAATGGAGTGTGAGCACAGCGGAGTATTGCCGGCTGCTGCTAGGGGCAGGTACAGGGGAAAAGTATACAGTTACACTGGAAGAGAATTTTGAAGACTGGATGGACAGAGGCCTGGACTATGATTATGAGGAAGTGGTAAATAACAGTCTGCATCAGTTCATGGAATTTTACCGCTCTATGCCTACGGTTCCCGCAGAATATGAGGAGGCAGCTCTGGTTGCGGCGTACGTGGACTGGGCAAGTATTGTATCTCCCTGCGGCGTACTCCAAAGGGAATCCATGTTCATGTCAAAAAACTGGATGTGCAATGTATGGAGCTGGGACCACTGCTTCAATGCCATGGCTCTGGCCTACAATAATCCTAAGGAGGCATGGGATCAGTTCATGGTCATGTTTGACTTCCAGAAAGAATCGGGAAATATTCCTGACAGCGTCAATGACGCGGTGGTCATTAATAATTACTGTAAGCCTCCCATTCACGGCTGGACTTTGAAAAAGCTCATGAAGATTATGGACCTTAGCAAAGAACAACTCCTGGAAGCCTATGAGAAACTGAGCAGATGGACAAACTGGTGGCTGAACCGCAGAGATGAAAATGGGGACGGGCTTTGTGAGTATACACACGGAAATGACTCCGGCTGGGATAACGCCACAGCATTTTCCCAACTGCCGCCTGTTACACTGCCTGATCTGAACGCATTTCTTGTACTCCAGATGGATGTTCTGGCTGATGTGGCGGAGAAACTGGGATATATGTCAGATGTGGGTATGTGGAAGACACGGTCTGACCGGATGATGCAGAGGATGCTGGACGTCCTTTTCCGTGATGACAGACCGGCTGCTCTTGCGGGATTTGATATGAAACAGGTGGAGACAGACAGCCTGATCCTGTACCTTCCTATCATACTGGGAGATAAGCTGCCGGAGAAGATCCGCAGGAACATGACAGAGTCCATAAAGAGCGAAAAATTCAACACAAAATACGGATTGGCAACTGAGAGCATAAAGAGCAGTGCGTATGAAGCTGACGGCTACTGGAGAGGGCCGATCTGGGCGCCGAGTACCATGATCATTTTGGATGGAATGAGAGAATGCGGGGAAAACGAATTTGTGCAGGAGATCACCCACAAGTTCTGCCGTATGGTGCAGAAAAGCGGCTGTGCGGAGAACTTTGACGCGCTGACCGGATGCGGTCTGCGTGACAGAGCATACACATGGACTGCCAGTGTTATGCTGGTAATGGCTCACGAGTATCTGAATTGAGAATATAATTTTGATTTGCCGGGGGAAAAGAATCACAGACAGATTCTTTTCCCCCGGCCTTTTTGTGTTATTAAATTAGTTCGATGCCTTCACCGCTGTGTGCTATCTACATTTCATTGGGAAGGCTCTTATAAAATTTTTTCTGTTTCACAAAGTAATAGATAATAAACAGCACGGCTGTCAGTGCCCAGGAGATCGGGTAACTCATAAGTATGCTCTGGATTCCGGGAATATGCGGTACGACTGCAAAAATCCAGAAGATCCTGAGCAGACAGACGCCGCCGCAGGTCATGATCATAGGAATCAGCACATCCCCGATACCGCGGAGGGCGCTGGAAAGGATTTCGATGAAGATAAACAATACATAGCTGGGCGCGATCACCTGGATGATCTTCATTCCCACTTTGATAACCTCCGGGTCCTGAGTGAACATGCGGAAGATATAGCTGCCAAACAGCAGGAAAAGGGCACTTACCAGTATAGACGCGATAAAGTCCATGAACAGGCAGACAAACACGCTTCTCTTCATACGGGAGTATTTGCCTGCTCCGTAGTTCTGCCCCACGAAGGTGGTGATGGCAATGGAAAAAGCACCGGATATCATCCAGTAAATAGAGTCCATTTTGCCGAATGCGGTGTAAGCCGCCATGGTATCTGTCCCCAGATTATTCAGCGAGGTCTGTATGATAATATTTGAGATATTATACATGACGGATTGGATTCCGGCGGGAAGACCGATTGTGACTATGGACTTGAGCAGGAATCTGTGAAAACGGATGTTTTTCATCTCCAGAAGGTACATGCCTCCGGGCTGCATGAGTGCCCGCACCACCAGGACAGCACTCACCGCCTGTGATATCAGTGTGGCAATGGCAGCGCCCTCAACGCCTAGATCCAGTCCCACCACTAAAAGCACATCCAGAAATATATTGATAAAGCAGCATACGATCAGATAATAAAGAGGACGTTTGGAATCCCCCACTGCCCTTAAGATGGCGGAACCCACATTGTAGATAAAGACAAATATGATTCCTCCGAAATAAATGCGCAGATAAGACGCGGAACCTGCCATTACATTTTCAGGTGTGTGCATCAGATCCAGCATGAAAGGCGTAAGGAGCAGGCCGAGGACAGTGATGATGATACTTCCCGCGATGGAAAGGGCTGCCGCTGTGTGCAGAGTGGCGTTTAAGTCCTTTTTATTTCTGGCTCCGTAGTATCTGGCGATGATGACTGTGGCACCGGATGAAAGCCCCACAAAAAATCCCACTACCAGGTTGATGATCTGCCCGGAAGAACCCCCCACGCAGGCAAGAGCTTCCTTACCCACAAAACGGCCTACCACGATGGCGTCTGCCGTGTTGTAAAGCTGCTGAAATAATGTGCCCAGCATAATGGGAAAGAAAAACAGGAGAATCTGTTTCCAGATGACTCCTTCTGTGATCTGATTGCTTTCCATTGGTTTTGTACCCATGTATTGTTTCCCCCTGTTCATCGTGTCTGAAACCATGCACAGAGCATGTTTCTATCCAAAAAAAGCACATAAGGTGTATCACCCTATGCCCTATATATACATATATAACACAGTTTTTTAAGAAAGTCGATAAGATAAAATTGTTTTACATATTTTTGATGATTTTTGTGGTATGATAGAAGCAGAAAATCAGATTTGGGGTAAGACTGGAGGAACATATGAAGGTAAAAATACGTGTAGCGGACCCGGCCGGCAATATCACGATCTTTGTCATGACACCGCTTAAGAGAGACCAGTATGCGGAGGCGGCAAATCAGCTTTTGAAAATGAGTGAGTACAGAGCGGAACAGGTGGGATTTGTGGAGGAGAACAGGGACGGCTCCCTGCATATGCAGATGATGGGCGGAGAATTCTGCGGAAATGCCACCAGGAGCTTTGGATACCTGAAAAGCCTTTTGGACCCGGCTCATCCGCGGCTGGTGGAAGTGGATGTAAGCGGTTCGGATACTCCTTTAAACGTTGAGACAGACCTTGAGGCAGGCACAAGCCGCACCACCATGCCGCTTCCTCAGAAAATAGTAGAGCTGGCGGTGCCCGGACAGGGAAGCTGTCCCATGGTCTGCTTTGACGGCATCAACCATATTATTGTGAAGGGGCCAAGGCGGAGTGACGCATTTGTACAGGCTGTGTTAAAGGCAGCCCAGGATCATGAAAAATGTGACGCATACGGCATCATGTTCCTGGAACCCAGCGGTGACGGTATGGAGAAGTGCTATCGGATGACGCCTGTGGTATACGTGGCAGAGACAAATTCCCTGGTGTGGGAGTCAAGCTGTGGCAGCGGAAGTATGGCCTGCGCAGTGTATCTGGCCGGCAGAAAAGAGGACGGCACTTATGTGTATGTGCTGAGACAGCCGGACGGGCTGATCGAAGCTACGGTGATCCGCCGGGAAGGAAAGACAGTACAGTGCAAAATGGGCGGAACTGTTTCTATTTCAGAAGAACTGGAAGCGGAGATCCTGTGAGGCAGCAAATGAGTGAGTGATAACATGCAGAGCTGTGAATCGTAATATTCTGTAAAGCCGGTGTTGTGTAAAATAAAAGAGAAAGGTTGACATAAATATGCAGAGGAGCAGTTTACATAATCCATATCCAGTAATTGAAAATGATGGTACCCTGTCATTTGGGGGAAACCAGGCGTGGTCGGATTCCGCCGTTATGAGAAAGTGTGGATGCGGTGTTATAGGCGGTACAGATTTATTGTTGTATTTAAGTTTACATAAAGATATCTGCCGGACGGAATTATTCAAGGAAGCATATTTGGAAAACGGTATTCTTGAACTGCCCGAGTATATGAATTATGTAAACTATTTTAGGAGAAAATATCTTCCGGTGATCCCCCATTTCGGCATGGCAGGATGGATGCTTGTGCTGGGGCTTAACAGATATTTTAGGCATGAGAGGATCAGACTTCGGGCGGCTTTCGGTGTTCTGCCCAGGAATCTGTGGGTGAGGATCAGCGCTATGCTGGCCCATGATATCCCCGTGATTTTATTGGTAGGGCCTAATTTTCCTTTTGTGTGGGGAAAGCACCGGCTGAATATGTACTACCGGTCATCAGAGGGAGAGTATTCGCCCTCCTGTCAGATAAAGGCGCATTTTGTTACCGTGACAGGCATGGATGAGACCTGGATGAGGGTTTCCTCCTGGGGAAAAGAATATTATATCAACAGGCAGGAGTATTACAATTATGTGAGAAAGCACAGCAGTTTTCTCATCAGCAATATCTGTTATATTAAGAGCAGGAAATAGCGGAGATACGGAAACATTTGGCTATACTGGGAATTATCGCGGACAGCGGATGGGCTGTTTGGTGATAATTCCCTTTTTGTTTTTCTGATACACCTATACAATGGTCAAAATATCAAACATTTTTGGTAAGAAAGACACCTGTTCCGTTATAATGACATAAGTTACAATGATTTCATCAAATAAATTACGGAGGAAATAAAAATGAGAAAGAGAACAACAGCTATATTGCTAACAGCAGCCATGACAGCCAGCATGCTGGCAGGATGCGGAGGCAGCCAGGGAGACGGAAGTAAAGAGGCTTCCGGTTCAGGAGGAAAAAAAGGGGACAGCGATACCCTGACCGTTATGTGTGTGGGGACAGAGGCAGATACTTATATTGATGCCTACAACTCCATTGCTGAAAAGTTTTCAGAAGATAATGAGTTTGGGGTAAAGGTAAAGATTGATTTTTATGAAAATGAACAGTATAAGACAAAGCTGACGACTCTGATGGCCTCAAATGCGGTGCCGGATGTGTTCTTTACATGGGAATTGTCCTATCTGCAGCCGTTTGTGGAGGGTGGTAAGGTAACGGATATCACCTCCTATCTGGAGAAGGATGCAGAGTGGAAGGACAGCTTTGCGGACGGAACCCTTGAGCTGCTGTCATATGACGGTAAAAATTATGGAATCCCTACCCAGAAATCATTATGTGTTATGTTTTATAACAAAAAGATATTTGAGGAAAACGGAGTTCAGGTGCCTTCTACATATGATGAGTTTCTGAGTGTGTGTGATACCCTGAAAAATAATGGGGTGACACCAATGGCTATGTGCGGTACAGACGCCTGGATCCCTGCCCAGTTTGTACAGCAGATTGCAGGCGGAATGGCAGGCGACAAACTTTTCCAGGATATTTGTGACGGAAGTGAAAAGTGGAACAATGAAACCCATGTAAAAGCGGCCGAAGAAGTGAAGAAAATGGCAGATGCGGGATACTTTCAGGATGGATACATCGGCATGGGACCGGAGGAATCAACAGATTTATTTACCAACGGAAAATCCGCCATGTATTTTATGGGAGCATGGGACGCGGATAAGATCCAGAAGAGCGGTATAGGGGAAGACGCAGGGGCTTTTGTGCTGCCGGCCTATGACGCACAGTTCAATAATATTTCCGTAGGCTCAGTGGATACCAGCTTTGCAGTATCGGAGACCTGTAAAAATAAAGACGCGGCTGTGGCATTTTTAAAATTCTGGACCTCCCAGGAAATGGAGGAGATGCTGCTGTACGAAAACAGCAGAATACCGGCAGACAATTTTGAACTGGATACCAGTAAACTGACACCGCTTATGGGAGAAGTGCTGACGATCTCCAATGAGCAGGTAGGACTGACTCCCTGGTGGGACAGGCAGTTTGGAGCCGGAGAAGGCGTGGAGTTTAACAATACCTGCGTCTCGGTTCTTGGAGGGGAAGACGCAAAAGGAGCGTTTGATGCCCTGCAGCAGTTTGCGGAGGATAATGCAGACAGGTAAAGGGATTGTTTAGCAGATGGCTTGGGGGGATGGGGAAGGAGGAGGACTGCAGTTTGCCTCCCCCTGGGGCATCACCTTCCCCTGACTTTGGCTGCGATAGTTAATAAAATAGTTTGGGTTTGGCGAGGTGAAATGGGATGAATAAGGTTTTAGGAAATAAGAAGAGTATCGCGGTTTTTGTGCTGCCGGCTTTTTTGATATATGCGGTTTTTGTGTTGGTGCCTATCGGATATAATGTGTATGTAAGTTTTTTGCAGACAGATCTGATGAGTCCGAGCAAGTTTGTGGGGTTTAAAAATTATGTAAACTTATTCCGGGATTCTACTTTTACCGGAGCTTTGAGGAACAATATTCTGATGGTGATCGGGTCGCTGATCGCGCATTTGCCGCTGGCGCTGTTGTTTGGAAATATTTTATTTCAGAAAATTAAGGGAAGTCATTTCTTTCAGACGGTGTTTTTCCTGCCGAGTGTCATCTGCGGAGTGGCTGTGGGGCTGACCTGGACTTTTGTGTATAACTCGGAGTTTGGACTGCTCAATAAATTTTTGGAAGTGATCGGACTGGAGAGTCTGCAGCATGTGTGGTTGTCCGATAAGAATCTGGCGCTGTTTTGTATCATTGTGGTGGTGATGTGGCAGTTTGTGGGATATCACATGATCATCCAGCTTGCAGCTATGAAGAATATCCCCTCCTCTTATTATGAGGCGGCGGAGATAGACGGGGCCAGTAAATGGGTACAGTTTAAGAGTATTACCTTTCCTCTGATCAAACCTATTTTGAAGGTGGATGCTGTACTGATCATCACAGGCTCCCTGAAATATTATGATCTGATAGCAGTTATGACCGGAGGCGGTCCCAATCATGCCACGGAACTTATGTCAACCTATATGTTTTACCAGGGGTTCCGGACATTGAAGTATGGGTATTCCGCCGGGATCGGCGTGATTCTGCTGATCCTGTGCATGTGTTCTGTACTGCTGTCAAACCTGGTGTTCCGTTCGGAACCTGTTGAATTTTAAGAGGAGGACAGTGAGATGAAATTATCGGTAAAGGATAAGGTTTTTCTTGTACTGAAATATATTGTGCTGGGGATTTTTACCATACTGTGTCTTTATCCTCTTTTGTGGCTGTTTTTAAGCTCATTTAAGACAAATACAGAGCTGTATGCAAATCCCTGGGGACTGCCGGAGCAGTTTAGGCTGGATAATTATGTTCAGGCCATAACAGAGGGGCACATTTTGCAATATTTCGGCAACTCTGTTATTATTGCAGTATCAGCCGTTTTGGTGGCAGTTGTGCTGAGCAGTATGGTGTCTTATGCGATCACAAGAATGGAGTGGAGGCTGTCTAAGCTGACGCTGAATATATTTTTGCTGGGAATGATGATCCCGGTGTATGCTATGGTGGTTCCCCTGTTTTCCATGTTCAACAGGATGGGGCTTTTGAATACGCATCTGGCAGTTATCATACCGCATATTGCAATTGCTTTTCCTATGGCAATATTTATTATGACGGGATTTATGGGTTCTCTTCCAAAGGAAATGGAGGAGGCTGCTGTTATGGATGGGTGTAATATCTACCAGATATTTTTTAAGATCATTATGCCTATCTCCAAATCGTCTATCGTGACGGTAGCGGTGGTTACTTTTATCAATATATGGAATGACCTTCTGCTTCCCCAGATTTTTCTGACGGATTCCTCAAAGATGACGCTTCCGGTGGGACTCACAGAATTCCAGGGACAGTATGCAACCAATTATGTGGCAGAAATTGCGGCGGTCATTATCACCATCGTTCCAAGTGTCATTGTTTACATATGGCTGCACAGACATATTATGGAAGGCATGGTGGCAGGAGCAGTAAAGGGTTGAGACAAGGGAGGAAGACATGAATTTACTGGTTGCGGATGATGAAATGGCTATTCGGAAGGGAATGCTCTCCCTTCCCTGGGGCAATATCGGGATTGAAAATGTGTATGAGGCAGAAAACGGACTGCAGGCCAAAGAGATACTGCAGCAGCAGAAGGTTGACATCATGATCAGTGATATTAAAATGCCCGGCCTTACAGGGCTTGAACTGGCTGAATATGTAAAAGAGTATGATCTGGATACAGCGGTGATACTCCTGACAGGATTTTCTGACTTTTCTTATGCCCAGAAAGCAATCAGAAATGAGGTCTTTGACTATATGCTGAAACCCCTGAGACCCAGGGATATTCTGGAAACGGTATCAGGGGTAATGAGGCGGCTGGAACAGAGGCGCTATCAGGAGAAGGTGGTGCGCAGATATGAGACAGATGCGGACAGTGTTGATCTGGGAGACCAGATACGCCACCATTTCCGGGGCATCAATCCCCAGTGCATGGAGATCCTTCAGGATATGGCACAGAGCTTTACACAGGATATCACATTGAACTCCATTGCAGACACCTACCATTTTTCACCGGCGTATCTCTCCAGAATGATCAGGAAGGAGACAGGTTACTCCTTCAGCGAGATTTTAAACAGTATGCGCCTGGCTGAAGCAGTGTGGCTGCTTCGTGAAGACAGCGTGAAAATTGGACTGCTGTGTGAAAAATCAGGGTTCCGGGACGCCAGATATTTCAGCCAGGTGTTCAAAAAAGCATTTGGATGCAGCCCGGGAGAATTCAGGAAAAACGCCGGACAGCAGAAAAGTCACAGCATTAAGAGCATACTGGAGCTGATACAGGAAAAGAAATGACATAAGGGCAGGTATGCACAGAGATAAAATAACAGAGATATCCGGGGGCATGTAATGACAGAAAAAGGAAAAGGGAAGCTGAAGATCACGGGAATAAGAAAAAAGATGCTGCTTGTATTTGCCGTTCTTATTACCATAACAGGTGCCGGCATCTCTGTCTTTTCCGCGGCGGTTTTCAAACAGGGATATGGAAAAATCTCTAAGGTCTATCTCCAGGACATAACACAGCAGACCACCAACAATCTTGAAAACATGATACAGACCATAGAGGATATCAATATTCAGATCCTGTCCAGCTCTGTGATACAGGAACAGCTTGAAATTGTAAACGGACAGGAGATGGAGTTGTACAGTATCAGGAATATCAGCAAGATCGTGGAACGGGAGCTGGAGACAAATGCTCTGTTCAGTTCCGATGTGGTTTCTCTGAGTGTCTTCTCAAAAAGCGGTCTGGAATTCTCTGTGAAGAAGATCACGGGGCGGGGGACTGATCTGGCATTTTCCGAGAGGGAGATCTATGCCGCCAACGGGACAACCCTCTGGGGGCTGGTAGGACCGGATGATGACATCTGCATAGCCAAGGCCATTCTGGATCTGACCACTATGAGGCCTATAGGATATATTAATATTGTTTATGAGAGAGAATATTTTGGTGACATTGTCAGAGATAATTCCACAGAATATTCCGGAGCGTGTTATGTAGTGGACCGGGATGGAGTGATCACAGTCACGAACCATGAAAAATACCTAGGAGATGAATTTCCTGTTGAGATAGAGAAATTGAGAGAGTCCGAGACATGGCGGTATGACATACTGAATGGGACAAATTCTTTTTATTATGTGGGGAATGAGATGCCGAATGGATGGACCCTGGTGGAGGCGGTATCTGTAAAGGAGTTTTACAAAAATACATACAGGGTGATCGGATTAACCGGTATTTTTCTTCTGGGAATCTTAATCCTCAGCTTTATCTCTGTGAGCATGGCGACGAAGCACATTGCAAAGCCCACCCAGGACCTTCTGGAGAGCATGAAGCTGTTTGGAATGGGAAACCTGTCTCACAGGGTGGAGGTTAAGACCACAGACGAGATCGGACAGATAGGAAGCGAGTATAACCGCATGGCGGAGAATATCGAGACCCTCATTGAAAAGGTGTATAAAATGGAGATCACGCAGAAGCAGGCTGAGATTGACTTTTTATGTATGCAGATCAATCCGCATTTCCTCTATAATACCCTGGATACCATCAGTTGGATGGCCATCATGCAGGGGAATCTGGATATCTCAGAGATGACGATATCTCTGGCAGACTTGTTGAGGGCAATGATCCAGAAGGACAGATTTGTCACTGTGGAGGATGAGATGAAGACGGTGAAGGATTATCTGCTGATACAGGGACAGAGGTTCGGTGATAAGATTTCTGTTATTTATGATATAGATGAACAGGCATATCCCTGTCGGATTCCTAACTTTATCCTTCAGCCTCTGATCGAAAATGCTATCATCCATGGACTGGAACCAAAGCTTGAGAAGGGGACGCTGCGCGTGCAGATAAAATTGGAAAATGAGGCAGTGGCATTTTGTATTGCGGACAACGGAGTGGGAATGAGCAGGGAGGAAATTCAGGCATTGTATGAGAAATGCGAGATGAATGATACCAATCAAAATATTGGACTTAAAAATGTTTACCGAAGACTCATCCTGTGTTATGGTGAAACCAGCAGGCTTCATATAGAGAGCGAAAAGCACAGAGGAACAAAAATCAAGTTTATCCTGCCCATGACGATTATAGGGCAGCAGGAGGAGGAAAACTAAATGAGGAAAACACAGAATTTCAAATGGGACGGCCTTTCTCTGGGTACTTGTTATTACCCGGAACACTGGGACAAAAAGCTGTGGAGGGAAGACCTTAGGCGGATGAAGGAGAACGGAATCTTTACCATCCGAATCGCAGAGTTTGCGTGGAGCAAGCTGGAGCCAAGGGAGGGGGAATTTACTTTTGAATTCTTCGATTCATTTCTGGATTTGGCCGAGGAGGAGGGGATGAAGGTTATATTCGGCACCCCAACGGCTACGCCTCCGGTCTGGCTGACAGAGAAATACCCGGAGGTGCTGAACTGCCGTCTGGACGGGACACCGTTTCGGCATGGGATGAGGAGACATTATAATTACAATTCTCCTGTCTATCGGAAGCTCTGCTCCGTTATTGTGGAGAAGGCGGCAGAACACTACGGACAGCGTCCCTGTATTGTGGGGTGGCAGATTGATAATGAGATCAACTGCGAGGTGGATGTCTTCTATTCTGAGAGCGACACAGCGGCTTTCAGGGAATTCCTGAAGGGGAAATATGGGACACTGGATGCTTTGAATGAGGCCTGGGGAACTGTATTCTGGAATCAGACCTATACAGAGTGGGAGGAAATCTATGTGCCCAGACCCACTGTGCACGATTCCACAAATCCCCATCAGGTTCTGGATTACACCAGATTTATATCTGCAAGCGCTGTGCAGTTCTGTAAAATGCAGAGTGATATCATCAGAAAATATAAAAAACCTCAGGATTTTATCACAACAAACGGTATGTTTGGAAATCTGGACAACCATGAGATGATGGATGAGTGTCTGGATGTCTATACGTATGACTCCTACCCTAATTTTGCCTACTGTCTGTGTGAGGACCCCAAACACTCGGACGATTTAAATGACAGGAAATGGAGCCGGAATCTGTCGGAAGTGCGTTCTGTCTGTCCGCATTTCGGCATTATGGAACAGCAGTCAGGGGCAAACGGATGGAATACCCGCATGGAGGCTCCGGCTCCGAAACCCGGGCAGATGATGCTCTGGACCATGCAGAGTATTGCACACGGTGCGGACTATGTGAGCTTCTTCCGCTGGAGAACCGCAGTTATAGGAACAGAAATATACTGGCATGGAATCCTGGATTATGACAACAGGGACAACAGGAAACTCTCTGAGGTCCACAGAATCTGGAAACGTATCCAGGCTGTCAATGAGATGGCAGGAGCGGAATATCAGGCAGCATTTGGGCTAGTGCGGGACTACGATAATATATGGGATTCCCAGTTGGATGTGTGGCACATGCGGCTGGCGAAGAAAAGTGAAAAAGAGATTTTTACAGCCTCACAGATCAGCCACACACCTATGGATATGGTGTATCTTCTGGAGGATACAGATGCAGAGGAACTGATGAAATATCCTGTTCTCATTTATCCCCACCCCCTGATCCTCACAGAGAAAAGAGCAGAGGTGCTGGAGCAGTACGTGAAGGCAGGTGGATGCCTGATCCTGGGATGCAGAACAGGGCAGAAGGATGAGAACGGCAGATGTGTGATGCAGCCAATGCCGGGTCTTCTCTCCTCTCTTGCGCAGACAGATGTGAAGGAGTTTACGTTTATAGGGCCGGCGGACGACGCAGTGTTCATGGATTGGCAAGGAAAACAGGTGGAGACAGGGCTGTTTAATGATATTCTTGCCACCACAGGGCCGGATGTCAGAATTTTGGCAAAATACAGCTCTAACTATTATGAAGGGCGCCCGGCGCTGGCAGAGACTGTATGCGGCAAGGGAAAGGTTCTGCATTTCGGAGGAACCTTTACCAGAGAAAATGTAAAGGAATTCCTGGCCTATACAGGAGTGCTGAGTCCTTATCAGGAACTGGTGGAGGTGCCGGAGGCCTGTGAAATAGCCATGAGGGTGAAGGATGGAAAAAAATATCTCTTTGTTCTGAACTATGACAAAGAGCCGCAGAAAATTGTGCTCAAAGAGGCAGTCATGGATATGGACACAAAAGATGAGGTACAGGGAAATGTCCTGCTTAAGGGATATGAGACCAAAGTTTACAGGATTTTTTAACACATATCAGGCAGAATGAATCACAGAAATTCAGGAAAACGCAGAAGTCCGCAGAGTCTTATACCGCGGCTTCTGCGTTTTATATTGCGTTCAGATAAGGGACAGCCATGATTGCCACAAATTTTCTTTGGCGGTATAATGAAAATATTATCCGTGAAAAGACAGGAGGAACAGCAGAATGGAAATATTGGATATCGTAGATGAATCAGGCAATCCCACAGGGGAGACCATTGACAGGGAGACTGCCCATGCAAAAGGAATCCTGCACCGCACCGCTCACGTGTGGCTTCTTCGCAGACGCAATGGCAGGACAGAGGTACTGCTTCAGAAACGGAGCAGGGATAAGGATTCTCATCCCGGATGTTATGACATTTCAAGTGCGGGGCATATACCCGCGGGTGTGGATTTTATTCCCTCTGCGCTCAGAGAACTGAAAGAGGAGCTGGGAGTAGAGGCCCGCGCGGAGGAGCTGGTTTTCTGTGGCAGGAGAAGAATCTTCCACAGGGATGTGTTTTACGGCAGGGATTTTGTGGATAACCAGGTCAGTAATATCTACTGTATGTGGACAGACATAGAACCGGAGCAGATGAGGCTTCAGAGAGAAGAGGTGGAGGAAGTAAAATGGATGGATCTTGAACTTTGCAGAGAAATGGTCAGGACAAACGGCATTCCCCACTGTATTTACATGGAAGAACTGGATATGCTGCCCTAACAGCATATCCAGTTCTTCTGGAAGATTATTAATGGTCCAGGGGAATCAATACAGATACCTGGAAAATATTATCTTTTGCCTCAAAGCTGACCAGTCCCCCATGCCGCTCCACCACGGCCTGCACGGATTGGATTCCCAGGCCCATTCCTTTTCTTTTGGAGGAGTAATAATGGCCGTCTTTTTGACGGATGACCCCGTCAAAGCTATTGTCTGCAACAAGACGAAGCTGCTTACGGCTTGTCTTGCCTTTCAGAATGATGAAGCGCCTTCCTGTCTTCTGACGGGAGCAGGCTTCCACAGCATTTTCCATGAGATTTCCCAGTAAAATGCATAAATCCGCATCCGTAAAGTCTAACCCTTCAGGCAGAAGAAGAACGGCGTCAAAGTCGGCATGGATCTGGGCCGCCGCGGTGGAGTAGTAATGCAGAATGGCATCTGCCGCAGGATTGTTAGAGTATGTGACTACGTCGTGTACTTCTTTGGAAGGCTCATATTCTGCCAGATATCTCCGGATGCCTTCCAGGGACTCCTTGTCTGCCAGGCCCCGAAGTGTGCGCATATGATGCCGCAGGTCATGGGATGCGGTCCTTGCGGCATTGATCTGCTCCGTTAGCTGCAGATAGTGATCTTTCTGCATGGCGAGCTGACGTTCCATCTGCCGGTGTTCCTCCTGCATGGTAAGGCTGCGGCGGTATGCCTCCGCAAGATTGCCGCACAGTACACAGAAGAGACCAACCATGAGGGCTGCCCCGCCAATCTCTACAAACCGTCCGCCGTATACAGGCTCATACATGGACATAAACCGGTCCGAAAGAAGAGCTGCGGCAAATATTACTGAGGTGTAGAGCAGCAGGAGCGAATATTTTTTCTGCAGAATGAATGCCATGGCTGAAGTGATGAGAAGGTAGAGGGCAGTTCCGTATTTTAACAGGCCCGAAATAAAGGAAAAGCCTGTGAGCATACTGACACTCATGCGGGAAGCAAAGATACCCACAGCCAGGGAGATTACGGTTCCCAAGGAGCAGACGGTGATCCATGGGATGGAAAATACCCCCTTCAGACTGCAGAGGCGGTTCTGCAGTATCACTACCAGCAGTAGAATAAAATAAAAACAGGTCAGATTCAGTGTGTACCAGGGCTGTACCCCGGTGGTGAAAAAGCCGTGCAGCAGGGGAAAGGCCGTATACCCAATATGGCACAGGCACAGCAGGGCGTACAAAAACCCTTTGTTCCACCGGGCGCGGACTCCTATGTAAAGGGACAGAAATACACCAAAAGAGGCCAAAAGCAGAGAGGCAATGCGCAGCATATGCCGTGTTTCCCTGGCGCTGCTTACCGCATCGACCGTTCCGAAGGCTGGTGGATAGACCATTCCGCTGTATATCCAGGAATAGTCAGTGACAGCCAGAAGGAGGACAGCGGTTCCTTCGCTCTGGAAAATGACCATGTGGTTGTTGATGGCAGGTTTGTAGGCGTGAGGCGCCGGATTTCCTGATTGCAGAAGCAGTTCATTGTCCAGGTAAAGACTGTAGGAGGAGTAGATTTCCGGAAGCTCCAGCGCATATGAGCGGAGACCGGGAGGAAGATGCAGGGTGAGGCGGTAAGTACAGCATCCGTGAGGAGAATTAATATAATTTCCTGTCTCCATTCCTCCGTACTGTCCTACGGATACATACTGCCGGTAAGTATCTGCCGGCCTTTTGGCAAAGGTTTCAGGTGAAAAGCTCACATTGGGATAAAACTCCCATTCGCGGATCAGGTAGCGCAGGGGATCTTGGGCAAGCTCACCCTCAGACAGAGAGAGGACGCCGCAGATCGGCTGGGCACCATTTCGTGTATATTTATTGTCATATCGGTACAGCAGTCTGAACATAAAAAGCGAAGCGATCAGAATGAAAAAAGGAATGACTCCGAGAAGAAACAGCTTTTTAGCGTTTTTCATGGTGTGCCCTCCTTTTCAGTATAACTATAATGACAGCAGAGAAAGACAGGATACCTGTAGCCAGGTACAGGATGATATAAGCTGCCTTTTTCCGGGACAGTGGTTCCAGTATCTGCCCGTCTTCCTGCTGAAGTGTGTATGTGCCGGTGGCGTATATTTTAGCTGAGGCTCTGTTCTGCGGGGCCAGATACTGTATCTGGCTTTTACTGCCTGTGCCTACGTGGATCAGAGACAGTTGTTTGGCCTCATCCTTGTCCGGGAAGGGAAAGGGCATGGTCACAGTGCTCTCTGAAAGTGTGCCGGCTTCGCTGCCGTCAATACGGATCGACAGGGTAAAGGAGTAATTGTCCGTCTTCTGAATGGAAACCTCAAACAGAGCATGATCTGCCAGATCCAGAGCGGAGAGGTAGGCAGAGGGGATTTCCACGGTGATCCCTTTCTTCTCAAAAAGAACAGAATCCGGATTTGCCTCCAGCAGCATCCGCAGGCGCGCTCCAGTGATGATGGTTGAGGTGTCAGTGACCTGTTCCATTACAGGCGTCTGTTCCTTGTCCCCGAGGGAAGTCTCAGATGTTTTCTCTGAAGGGGCAGTGATCCCCGTCTTATCCGTATTCGTACTTGCAGTGACAGAGGTATCCGGCTGCGCGGATGAGGGCGGCGTTTGAAGCGTCGGGCGTGTAATGTGGGGCTCTGTGCCGCTGCCGTCCGGCGTTGTGCTGTCCGGTGTTGTACTGTCTGACGTTGTGCTGTCCGGCGTTGTGCTGTCTGACGTTGAGCTATCCGGCACAGACTGCTGTTTTTCGTCTGTGGTGCCGGGCATATCCTCTGCTTCCTGGGTATCGGTGACAGGAGGGGGCTGATTGAAAGACGGAAGTTCCTGTTCATTCCGGTCACCGCCGTCGTCATCACCACCGCCGTCAATATCCACTTTTCCGAAGGAGAATTTCAGGACGTTGGATCTGCCTTCCCTGCTTCCCCCCTCTACTAAAAGGCAGAAGAGATATTCTTTATCCTCAGAAAGGCCTACTACCTGCGCACTGAGGGAATAAACAGCGCTGCCTGGCAGTTCCATAATATCCCGCCAGGTTTTTCCGTTGTTATCTGAGTAAAATAATGTCATTTTGCGCGCGTCTGTAATTTCTGAAAAAAACTGTATTCCCACGCTGTCCATGAGCTGATAGGCGGCTGAAAGGAATGGCTGATCCGGTGCTATGATATGCAGGGGAATCTGCATAGGAGCCGGATAGACGGGAAACCAATCGGGGATAAGGGGCACAACCGTGATTGTGAAATCCCCTGCTGTGGGGTAGGAGTCCTGTAATCCTTCTATACTGACAGGGCAGTCGTATGCGTAATCAAAACCGTCATCGGAAGTGATAAGATAGTGCAGGCTGTCTCTGATGATCTGGTCGGAATAAACGCCTGTGGGATAGCAGTAGCCGGTAGTTTCAAAATGTCGGTCATATAAACGGAAATCAAAGTCCAGGGCTACGGCATCCGGTGATTCCGGATAAACCTGACAGCCCAGCAGGGAGACAGAAGAAAGAGCGGAAACGGCAGTGCCGCTTTCGCTGGTGATGCTGCTGAGCACAGCACGCAGAGGCCGTTTTGTGCTGAGGGCCAGCGCGCCTTGTCCCTGTGCTGATATATGGGCCAGTGCCAGAACAGAATCGGGTCCGTCTTCATAGGATACAGCCACAGCATTTCTGCCGCAGGCAGTGACAGAGGCCAGATTGGAGTCCCATACTCCCTGATCCACTATCTGTACAGCGGTACAGCTTTCTCCGGAAGCTGTGATCTGTGTCTGTTCTGTGGTGTTCAGGTATCCGTTTACCAAAAACATAGGCTGTGTGCCGGTACCTCCGTAGAATTCAACAGGTCCCTTTGCGTAAAAGCTGCAGTCGTACGGAATCTGTATGCTGTAATTTCCCATATAAACCTCAGTGGGGGTGCTGAATTCCATTACATCGGGAAAGTTTTCCCATATAATATCATCCGTGAGGATGATCGTGTCTGTGGGATGGTACAGCAGTGCTTCGTACAGCTCACATGCATTGGAGCAATAGGTGATTTTCGTGGTCTCTGAGGCTCTTACAGGACAGGCAGATAAAAAAGTCAGGGGAAACAATATGAGAACAGAGAAAAACAATGTTTTGGCTGATTTCATATATCCTCCTCTCTTCGGAGATCTTTCAGGGAGTATTCAAGAAAGGCTCTTTTCAAAGCTTTTCTTCCCCGCTGGCGGATCGGTACATGTTCGTTGTTTTTCAGGAGAAATTCATCGGAAGGTACGCTGTCTATCCAGTCCATATTGACCATGATATTTCGGTTACAGGATAAAAAACGGGAATCCCCGGCAAGGGTGTCCAGAACAGCGGCAATGGGGTCATAAACCATGATCTGTTTGTCCAAAAGATGAACATAGGTGTGCCTGGCAATACAATCAACATAAAGAATATCACCCAGCAGAATTTTTGTTTTAAGGTTTCCTTTTGCCGTAAGTGTTATGTACTGGCTGTTTTTTTCGAGGGGGCAACAGACAATGTCAAGGGCTTTCTCCAGGGCCTCTTTTTTCAGAGGTTTGGTCAGATAATAAGATGCATTTACCTCATAACTTTCCACTGCATGTACATAACTGGTAGTGAAGAAGATAAGGGAGCAGGAGGTGTCTGTCTGCCGGATCTTTCTGGCTGTGTCCATGCCGTTTATACCGTCCATATAGATATCCAGGAAAACGAGGTCATATCGCCCCGGGTAATGGGAATCAAGAAAATCCTGACCGGAGGAATAGCATGTCCAGTCAGCAGATATGTTTTTATTCTGAAAGTAGGATTTCAGCATTTTGATCAGTTCCCGGCTGTCGTTTTCTATGTCTTCAACTATAGCTATCTGCATAAAGATGTCTCCCCTCATTGCCCTGTAATGTATTATTTATAAATATTTTAACATAACAATTTTTAATTTACATTGCCAAAAACGGAATTTGGAGCAGAAAACCGGATTTTCAGTAATGAAAATATGACTTTTCGTCTTCAAACCGGAGTTTGAGTAAGGGTTTCTATCCATTCATTGTGGTATATGATATATTTTTATAATAAAGCACGAAAGCACGGAAAGTAAAAGGCTGGTTTATACTGTCCACGCGGATGGGAGGAAATATTATGGATGAAAAAAGAGAATTTTCTATTACGATCACAGGCTTTGAGTGTAATACATGGCAGGGGGACTTTGCGTGTGATGGATTTAATTCACCGTTTTTGAGTGAACTGGATCTGATTCATCTGATGGAAGACCAATTGAATGTATGCTCTCCCGGAACACCAAAGTCACAGGATCCGGAAGAATAGTCAGGAGAAGGAAACGAATGGGATATTAGGAAAAGTATCGGCAGACCAAATGGCTGCCGGTACTTTTTTTAGAAAGAAATAATATTGAATCTTACTGGTTAAAAAGTTATAATGATAAGGCACATAAGCCAACAGCGGAAGAACCGGGGGATTCCGGTCAGTGCAGTGAATGTTCAGATCTGCTGAAGAGTTATAACACGCAGACAGAAGAGGAGAGAAATGAAAAAGAAAACAGGATATATCTATTTGTTTATTACATTTTTTATATGGGGCAGCATCTACGTGGTGAGCAAATTTGCCCTTGACGTTATGGCGCCTTTTATGCTGCTTCTTGTCAGGTATCTGGTCTCAGTGGCAGCTCTTGCCGTGCTGCTCAAACTGCGGGGAACCAGGAAAAAGGTGAAGAAGGGAGACTGGAAATATATTCTGATCGTAGGCGCTCTGGGATATTTTGTCTCCATTGGCTGTCAGGTCATAGGAACAAATCTTCTTGATGCCTCCCTGGCTTCTCTGATCAATGCCATGAATCCAATCTCCATTTCTATACTGGCTGTGATATTTCTGGGAGAAAAGATATATATAAAAGATGTGGTGAGTATTGCGGTATCCCTTGTGGGAGTTTACATAATATTGGGAGCAGGAGGAGGCAGTATCAGTGCCGCAGGCGTGCTGGCCTCAGTATGCTCCGTGCTTTTGTGGTCAGGGGCATCTGTGGCTATCCGGAGGATCTCCGGTGGTTACGATCCTGTCCAGATCGCGCTGTACGGAATGGCTGTTGCGCTTCTTTTAAACATTCCGGCTGCTGGAGTGGAGGCGGTGAGTGTACACAGCACCTTTACTGCCAAAGCTGTCTGGTCCTGCATTTATCTGGGAATTGTGGGGACAGCGGTTGCGCATACTTTATGGAATATGAGCCTGAAGCTTCTGGATGCCAGCGTGTGTTCCATGTTTTATCCTCTGCAGCCTTTGACCTCTGCAGTGCTGGGGATTTTCTTTCTGCACGAGGTGATCACGTGGAACTTTGTGGTGGGAGGCCTGCTTATATGCGCAGGTGTGCTGATCACAGTTCTCTTTACAGCAGGGAAAAAGCAGCAAAGAGAAGTAACCGGCGGTGTGAAACAGAAAGAAAAGTTGGAGTGAAAAATGCATAGCACAGAAAAGAAGGGGCCGGCTTATGTTAAGCGTTATTAAGCGGTATCTATCAGAACGAGCATAATGGGCAAAAATATACGCCGATATTTTCTCCTCTCAACAAAAATGATCAGAAAAGGCAGAAACAGGACAGCTATTTCTTGAGTATCTGTATCACCTATTGCGGTAAAAAGTGTGGAACCAGAATAAGGATTCCACACTTTTTTGTGGTTTAGCCGGTTCCCTGTTCAGACAGCGGCTGTTCTGCAAAGTATGAACAGGGACATTGCCTGTCTCTTACAGGTGTAGAAGAGCATTAAATCTATTGAATCTTATTTCGTAAAAAGCTATAATAGTAATATTATATATTGGTTGGATGCGGCAGACGCGGGGGAGAACAGATGGAATTGTCAAATATGCATTACAGTAAAAAAAGAAAATACAGATATCCCGCAAAAAGCCGAAGAATCTGGATCATGATCTCCGTTTTGCTGGTATCCTGTTGTATCCTGGATCTGATCTATTATAAAAAGGTACAGGATGGACTTTTGGAACAGACATACAGTGATCTGAAAAAGGAAAGTAATATCGCCCGGGGGAATCTGGAAAGCCGTTTACAGGCAAAACAGGAATGGCTGGAGATGATAGCAGCGTTTTGTGATATACCGGACGGTTCAGGAACCGAAAACTGGTGGGATAAGACCAGGCAGTTCTGCTCAGAAGATTACAGACTGGAAATGGGAGATACGCAGGGCAATATATATTACGGAGACCACCAGTCAGGCTATGTTGGGGATAAACCGTATTACCGGGAAATTATAGCCGGAAAAAGAAGTATATCCGGAATCCAGTCCATGGGATATCAGGATCAGAATAGTATTGTAGTGGGGGTTCCCATCTTCCGGGACGGGAAAGTGGAAGGTGCCGTATGCGCGGAATATACAGTGAGCAGCCTGGGAAATCTGATCAACGGCTCGGAAATGAGTCAATACGGGGCGAATCTTGTATTTACCCCCGAGGGCAAACTGGCTGCATCCTACAGCGGGATGGAACATTTTGAGACGGTTTATGAAATGCTGGAAACCATGGAATATAAAAAACAGGGTGAAGTCCGGCAGTTCAGAAAGAGTATAGAAGCCGGGGAATCGGGATATCTGATATATTATAACGAGGGTAAGATGCGTCTTCTCTATTATCAGCCTGTGGGGATCAGGGACTGGGCAATAGCTACCCTGGTTGTCACAGACAGTTATGAGAAGATTTTCAATGATTTAAGGAGCATGTCCATTGTTATCCTGTTGGCAACCACTGTCCTGATCATGGCTGCCGCTATTCTCACGGCTTACGCGCTGAAGGTAAGGCGTAAGGAGATCGAGAAGGTGAAAAAGGATGCCCTGACAGGAGTTTTCACCAGAGAGGCCGCGCTTCAGATGATACAAAAAGAGTTTGGAAAAAAGGACGGCGGGAATTATAGGGTGTGCATGTTCCTGGATATAGACCATTTCAAAGAAATCAATGATACATATGGGCATGATGCCGGTGACAGAGTCCTGATCGAATCAGGGGCAATTTTAAAAAGATGTCTGAGAAATACAGATATCGTGAGCAGATACGGCGGTGATGAATTCTGTATATGGGTCTATGGTGAGGCGGACAGCACTGTGCTTGTGAACATTGCCAACAGGATCCTGGGGGAATTCCGTAAAATCGGCTCTGTGAGTGTCAGCATCGGGATTGCTGCGGCAAAACAGAAGGAGTCTGATTACCTGGAGGTTCTAAAACGGGCGGATCAGGCCCTGTATAAGGCAAAAAGGCAGGGCAGGAATCAGTATGTTTTGGATTATTCAAAAGAGGAGACATGAGTGTGAGATGTATTCCGGTTTCAGGAGTATTGTATGGATTTTTATTTATAACTGTAGGAACAGGGATAGTTATGAAATGATACGATAAATATGTAAAATGAGAGACTGATAAATAGAAATATAAGCCGTCAGATAATTTCAAATATCTGGCGGCTTATATTTGCTTTTACCGGGTAAAATGGCAGGAATATACCTGTAGGATATTATTCTTGAATATTGGATATATCTGTGGAAAAATTTTCTGAACTTGTCCGCTTTACAGGGAACGGTTGTTTATGATACCGTGGATAAAGGTGAAGGGCAGGACAAAAGGATACTGTCTGAAGACGGATACAGAGGAGAAGAGTATGAGAAAGAAACAGGTATTGTTTATACTTACGGCTATTTTATTAACTCTGTCAGGATGCGGGGCCAGGGTTCAGAAGGGCGAAGGATTGGTGCCTCCAAAGGGACAGGATACAGAGGAGAAGACAGAGCTGGCCGTATTTTATTCCGGTGAGGATGCCAGAAGAATTTCCGTGATGGAGGAATTGTGCGAAAAATTTATGGAAGAGAATCAGGATATACAGCTTATAAGTGAGCACTCCGGCAGCGGAATCTACTCGGAGACATTAAAAGCGAAGGAAGCGGCCGGAGAGTTTCCCGACATTTTTGAGATTCAAGATCCGTATACTTTTGCGGAGGCCGGAAAGCTTGGAGTCATAACAGAGAATGTGGGGAAACTGGTGGAACAGCCGTTTACCATTGATGGAAATATCTATGCTGTGCCTTTTTACAAGACTTCTTTTGGAATTATCTATAACCAGGTGATCTTTAAGGAACTGGGATTGGAAGTTCCCAGGACATACGGGGAATTTTTGGAGGTGTGCAGAACTTTAAAGCAAAGTGGTACTGCACCTTTAGCTGCGGGGGGAAATCCCACAGAGACGGGAAAATACTGGCTGAATTATTATTTTCAGGTGGATATTGCAAAAGAAGACCCAAACTGGCAGAAAAAGAAAAATGAAGGCCGGGTATCCTTTCAGGACGACAATGTAAAGAAAATGCTCACAGATTATCAGGATATGATGAATGGGGAGTATATGCTGGAAGACTCTGTAAATATGAATGAGAATCAGGTTATTCAGGCTCTGATCAACCAGGATGCTGCCATGGTACTAACGGCACCTTCTATGGTTTCAAAAATATGGGAGGCATACCCTCTGGCAGTGGAATCCGGAAAGAATACCCTGGGCGAGGAGCTGGAGGAGGATCCCTGCAGATTCCGGCTGGGTTGGTTCTTTCTGCAGGACCAGGCAGGTGAGCCTGTGGTAGTCAGTGAAAAAGGTGCACAGTGGGCAGTTTCGGACACCTGCGGGGAGAACGCGGAAAAGAACCAGGCAGCCATGAGATTCTTGGAATTTTGTTACAGGAAAGAGAACTATAGAAAAGTATTGCAGACCGTTTACGCCATCCCTGCAACTAAGGAGAAAATACTGTACCCTGCCCCGGCAGTGCAGCAGAGCTTTCTTGTGGATTACAGGTATGCAGATAAAAGCGATGTGTATCTGGGGAATGAGGATACACCGGAGAATTTCAAGCGCAGCATGTACGATGTATTTTTTTCTGTTGCAACTAAGACCATGAGTGTGGACACAGCGGCGGAAAAACTGGATGAATACTGGGACAACATGGCGGGAGGCTGAAGGAGGAGCAAATGAAAAGAAAGGAAAACAGACAGCACTATCAGAGCCTTTTTGTAAAATCCGTGGCTGCACTGATTTTAATCGGCATTGTTCCTCTATTGATCATGGGTATATCCATCTACAGATCTTATATGGACTCCCTGAGACAGACCCTTCTCTCCAATATGTACCGAAGTGCCCTCTATGTGGGGAAAAATGCGGCGGATATGTTTCAGGAGATGGAGGAGACTACAAAATATTTTTATAATTATAATATCACAGAGTATGATTACCTCTATGAGCTGATGGAGGATGATACTATTACCCAGGCCCGCAGGGAAGCTTTGATGAATGACGTACTGCGAGACATTTTATATATGAACCAGCATATTGACCATGTGTTTTTTATCACCCCCAAAGGGGAGCAGTATTCTGTCATGCGTCCGCCGGAGGTCATGGTGAAGGAGGAGGAGATGAGTCAGTTTCATGAGGAAAATTTCCTGAAAGGGGAGAAACAGATGCGCCTTCTGCCTACTCACAAAACCAGTTATTATTCGGATGTCAGCGATTTTACTGTGACCAGGAATATCATGAACACAAGAACCATACAGTCCGCGGACGGACAGGTGCTGGGAACGCTGTATATTGATGTGAGCGCAGAGTATTTTGACAGTATCATCAATGAGACGGATTTGGAGGATGGCTGCAGGATGTATGTCATAGACAGAAAAAAGAAGGTCTTTGTCTACAGCCAGGAAAAGGAAAATATCGGAGGCAGCATCGGTAAGCTGGAGGATTATCTGTCTGATATGGAGGAGGATAAGCAGTACATAAAAGCAGACGGGAACTATTTTATATATAGGCTGATCCCTGAGACGGACTGGATCGTGACCGAGGAGATTCCTGCGTTTAACCTGGAGAACAGCTATCAGGAAATACAGACGAATATTTTGATCATCATTGGATTCAGTGTGGTCCTGCTCATGATCATCTATTTCTTTTATTCAAAAATGATGAATAAGCCTATCCTCACATTAAAAGATGCTATGGAACAGATCCAGGACGGCAATCTGGACACAAGAGTGACAATAAAGTCCAATGACGAGGTAGGATTCCTTGCAAAAGGATTGAATCAAATGACGGAGAACCTGCAGAATCACATACAGCAGGTGTATATAGCGGAAATCCGGCAGCGGGATGCGGAGATAGAGGCTTTGAAGACGCAGATACAGCCTCATTATCTTTACAATACTCTGGATGTTATCCGAATGACTGCCATTACAAATGATGATAATGTGACGGCAGAGATGATAGACAGTCTGTCAGGTCAGCTCAAGTATCTGATAGGGAACGCCAGGGATATGGTTACTCTCCAGGCTGAAATTGACAGTATACGCAATTATTTTAAGATCATCCGTATCCGGTATGACAACCGTTTTGAGCTGGAAATCAATATCGAGGAGAAGCTTTTGGGCTTGGAAGTCCCTCAGCTGATCATCCAGCCTGTAGTGGAGAATGCAGTTAAATACGGTCTGAAACCCAAAGACGGTACAGGGGTCATAGCTGTCAATGCCAAGGAAGAGGAAGGCTGTCTGGTGATCACAGTGATGGACAACGGTGTGGGGATGGAACCGGAGCGGTTGAAAGCGGTACAGGAACGTCTGGAGAGCCCTGAGACAGTCAAGCACCCCAGGAGTAAACGGGCCAGTCTTGGACTCAAGAATGTGTATGACCGCATTAAGCTCATGTTTGGTGATGCTTACGGTCTGGAGATAAGCAGCTTTGAGAATATAGGAACTATGGTAAAATACCGGCTTCCCATCATAGACGGGACCAGTCCGGCAAAAGAGGATTCGGGAGGAGAGAATGTTTAAAATTATTATTGCAGATGACGAGCCGGTAATTATCAGGGGGCTGAAAAAAATGATGAATTGGGAGCGGCTGAACGCGGAGGTGATCGGGGAGGCTGCCAACGGGGAGGAACTGCTGAAAAAGACGGAAGAGCTGAAACCGGATATTATTATTTCGGATGTTGCCATGCCCAGAAAGACAGGACTGGATGTTATCCGGCAGATTCGGGAGAATGGTTGGAAGATAAAGGTCATATTCCTGAGTGGATATCAGGAGTTTGACTATGTAAAGAAGGCGATCAGCTATGAGGCTGTGGACTATCTTCTGAAACCCGTGGGGCAGGAGGAACTGGAACAGTCTATTCTGAGGGCAGAGAAAATGCTGCGCACAGACAGTCCCATGGAATACTGGGAAGAAGAGAAGGATGACATGCAGACTGTTTTCAAGAAGATCAATTCAGAGTACGAGTGCAGAGATCTGTACAGCCATTTTCAGGAGATGGGGATTGAGACGGAGGGAAAACGGTTCGTTGGTGTGTGTTTTGCAATCTCCCCCGAATTGAATCGGAAAGTGACAGACCAGAATATGAGGGAGCTGCTGCGGTTCTCTATATTTAAGCGTATCCAGGATCATCTCCGGGAGAATAAATGCGGATTTGTGATCAAGCGGGAACCAAACAGCAGCAATGTGGTCCTCCTAATGGAGAAGGACTGTGATGAAGAATGGATTAAGCGGGAAATCGGACGAATCAGAGAGTGCATTTATGGAGAGTATAAAACATGGCTCATAACCGGTGTGGGAAAGTGTGTGGAGCAGGCCGCTGACCTGAAATATGCGTATAAAACCGCAAAATTTTCCTGTGAGCTGTACTATTTCTGCCGGGAGGAAGTGGTCTGGTATCAGGAGATATCCAGAGAATTCTGTTCCTCTTTTGAAGATTATAATTCATGCTATAAGGAACTGCTGGATCAGATCCTGAACAGGAGAGAGGAATGGACAAAAACTCTTTCCAGGATTTTAGATATTATTGAAAACCTGCATTACGGAAACAGATATGCAGCGGAGAACCGCAGTATTGCCATGGCTATGGATCTGTTCCGGGATTTGCAGGAATATCATGTGCTGACAGATGGCGTTAGGGAAGAGTATGACAGATTTACGGCAAAAATACGGACTCAGAGTACATTCCGTGATCTGAAAAAGCTGGTGTGCATTTATCTTGAAAAACTCATCAGAGAAAATGTATGCAGCGGTGCAGACAGTGAGCGTGAGTCCATCACTCTGGTAAAGAATTATATCCAGGAGCATTATGCGGAGGATATAAGTCTTGGGAGCATGGCCAAGATGGTATACATGAATCCGTATTATTTCAGTACATTTTTCAAAAAAGAGACAGGACAGAACTTTAAGAATTATCTGGTGGAGGTGCGCATGAGGCAGGCTATGAGACTGCTTATGGCCTCTGATATGAAGACATATGAGCTGGCAGAGGCCGTGGGGTATCATGATGTCCGTACATTTACGGATAAATTCAGGGAAGTCTTCGGAGACAGCCCCTCCGCATATAAAAAGCGCAGAAAAATATAAAGCATCTGTTTAGTCAGATCTGGGCATTTACTGGGCTGACCATGTATAAGAACAAGGGGAATATAAAAAGGGTGGTGTTTTTAATATTATTCCGTGGGGTTTTTTAGGAGAGCGTCCGATTTCATTGTCCGTGTTTTGAAAGTATGATACTCTTTCGTCAGTACAAGTGGTACGGAAAAATTCAGATGAAGGAAAGAGGGAAATATCATGAAGAAAAAGGTAGTAGCAGCGTTAATGTGTCTCACAATGGCTATGTCACTGGCAGCATGCGGCGGCGGTTCCGGCAGCTCAGGGGGAGAATCAGCTTCCAAAGGGGACAGTAAGGACCAGGAGAGAGTTGTAGAACTTTGGACCTGCTGGACAGACGGCGCGGATACACAGATCGCGGGTACGGAGCAGATCAAGAAGTTTGAGGAGGAGACAGGAGTCAAAGTAAATCAGACAAACTTCACATATGATATGCTTCATGAGAAGATTCTGACAGCGGCAGCAGGCGGTAATGTACCGGACCTGATCTGGGGACTTCCGGAATATGTAGGCGAGTTCTACAACATGGGAATCGTTGAGGACCTGACAGACCGGTTTAACGAATGGGAAGATAAAGACGCCCTGTCTGAGGCTGTGGTGAAAGCCATGACCATTGACGACAAGATCGTGGGTATCCCCTATGAGATGACTGTGCGTGCCTATCTGACACATGAAAAGGACATCACAGCAGCCGGCATTGAAGTGCCGGAAACATGGGAAGATCTGCTGGCACAGACAGATTATAAAGAGAAAAACGGAAAATACCTGACAGAGCTGGCCTGCACAGGCGTCCGCTCTGCACAGGAACTGCTGGTGTACCTGGCTCAGTACGATCTGGAAATTGCCTCTGCACAGGATGACGGAAAATATAAAAATACCTGGAAAGACAACAAGGAAGAGCTTGATAAAGCTGCAAAAGTGTTCCAGTTCTACAAAGACCTTGTAGACCAGGGCATCATTGATCCTAACTGCAAGAACTGGGGCTGGGAAGAGACAGACGAGAACTTTGCAACGGGTATCACCTCCACATATGTATCAGGAAACTGGCTAGCAGAGCGTGAATCCTCCAACCCGGATACCATGGATGATGTGGCAGTAACCGCCATCCCTTATCCCTCAGACGGACATGAGGCTACTTACATGGAATGTAAACCGCTGTTTATCATGGCTGACAGCAAGAATAAAGATGACGCGTTTGAGCTGGCGACTGCATTCTGCAGTAAAGAGTGGCAGGAAGCAGGATTTGCAGACCGTTCCCCGCGCTCTGATGTATCTACAGACAGCAAATGGAGCAAGGATTTCCAGGCATTATCCGATACAGGGATCACCTTCCCTCCGGTAACTCTGGGAGGTATCACACAGGCGATGCAGGATGCCATGGCGAAAGTGCTTCAGGAGGGTGAAACTCCCGAAGCAACCGCAGAATGGTTATGTGACGCAGTCAATGCCTCCTTATCCGATTCCGGTGAATTAAGCGAATAAAAAACAGAATGCCGGAATGTTTAGGCAGCAAGCATAAGCGTTTCGGCGCAGGAGTCCGGCTTGCCGGGCTCCTGTTTCTTTTCAGGCAGAAGTTCGTCCATTGGAAATGTTACGTTTCAGGCAGAAGTTCGTCCATTGGAAATGTTACGTTTCAGGCAGAAGTTCGTCC